>Ga0207990_1000140_pt1 | contig 42935 bp, 35 predicted proteins | sample ETNtaG_8_FD_185780 | JGI IMG/M metagenome (GOLD analysis project Ga0207990, IMG submission 185780) | Marine microbial and viral communities from oxygen minimum zone, Eastern Pacific Ocean - ETNP201406SV75 (SPAdes) (version 2) | ecosystem: Environmental > Aquatic > Marine > Oceanic ...
AAAACCAACGGCATTAATATTAGGGTGGCCTCTATGGGAGAAGGGCCCCTAGTGATTTTTTGTCACGGTTGGCCTGAGAGTTGGTACAGCTATCGTCATCAACTTCCGGCAGTGGCTTCAGCAGGATATAAAGCAGTCGCCTTTGATGTAAGAGGTTACGGAGAATCTGATAAACCCCATGCAATTGAAGAGTACACCATACTGAATATGGTTGCTGATGTTATAGGAATAATCAAAGCTCTTGGGTATGAAAATGCTATAACAGTGGGTCATGATTGGGGTGGACCTATTGCATTAAATACAGCTGCACTGCATCCAGATGTCATTACTGCCACCGGAACTCTATCTGTTCCTTACACGTCTAGAGGACCCATGCCAACCCTGGATTTGTGGAAAGAAATCTACAAAGATAGGTTTTTCTATCAACTTTATTTCCAAAAAGAGGGGGTAGCTGAAGCCGAGTTTGAAAATGATCTAGAAAGAGCTTTAAGAATTACCTACAGCAACAGCGATGGCAGAGGCATGGCTAAAGGGATAGAAAAATCTCAGAGCGGTTTAAACCCACAAAAAGGACCCAAAGCAACTTTCCTTGAAGGCATGGAAGAGTTCGAAGAATTACCGGGTTGGTTAACTCAAGCAGATATCGACTATTTTGTCAGTCAATTTGAGATAGGGGGCTTAAGAGGTCCCTTAAATCGTTACCGAGCACAAAATCTAGATTGGGAACAACTTGAAGGCCTACCCAAGACCATTTCTCAACCCGCTTTTTTTATTACAGGCACTTTGGACCCTGTTAATTTCTTTGTCCCCAGTGAACAAAGCTTAATGGAGAGAATAGGATCAAACTATGACAATCTACTCATAGCCGAAGAGTTGGATGGAATAGGGCATTGGACTCAGCAAGAAGCACCAGAAGAAGTAAATAACTTAATTCTATCTTTCTTAGAAAAGGTCTAGATTTATCTATTGTGCTCTATCGAGAGCAGATTCAATAAGCCATTGTAGAAAGTCTCTATGAGCTTGGGTCTCAGGATCACTTGAACGCCTTTTAGCTATTTTATCAATATCCCTTAAAGATCTATAGGCAGCAGCAGCTGACATTTGATCAGAGCCTCCTTCAGACAGCAGTTTAATCAGTCTTCTTGTATAAAGAGTTTGAAGATTCTGTCTCATAGTATTTACCGAGCTAGAGGCGTCTTCCATGAAAATAGCATTGGTCAAGTCATTCATCATTTCTTGAGTGCTATAGGTGTTCCCATAAAGCCTTGAATCTGAAATTCTATCCAAAGTCCATCCGCTTAATAAGTGTGACAATAATGAAGATTGGATAGAAAGCATTTTTCTATGTATTTGAGGATCTTCATGCTCACCACCAAAATCAAACCCTCTCCTCTCTAGCTGTAAAATCGAAATTAACTCTTTTGTGATCGGAAATGCATCCGGGGCAAAAGCGTGTTTAGCCATAACTGACATGGCTTCTTTTTGAACTTCCTTTGGAACAGGAATTAGTGGAAGTTGATTAGAATTTTGATCAGGAGTTGACCTATTTACATAAACACCTCCAACGTACCTAGAAGTAGTTTGTAAAGATCTGGCAGATTCTCTAAATAAGGTTTGATAAGCGTTTTCAAACTCTTCCCACGATTGCACTTTCATTGTTGAAGGAAGTTCTTTTAACTTACTGTTTACTAACTCTATTCTCTGAACTGCATATCCTATTGGATCATTAGACATGTCATTTACCATGGCCCTTGGATCAACTCCTCTACCAGGGCCTCTCATGTCATCAGCGTCATTACCGAACATTAATTCGGGTTCGTTTGACCTAAATAAAATTTCTTTTCTTTCAGAATCACTAAGATCTGGTTTATAGCCGAATTCAATGGCCCATTTGTCATATGCTCCAGGAATCACATCATAATAATCACCTTGAGTAACACCTAGGGGAGCTAGGTTAATAGCAGGGTATTCCATTACAGAAGCAGTAACTCCTGTTTCTTGTGTTATTTCTGAGTTGTGAACTGATACAAGATCGTGCAGATAACTAGCTTTAAAATTGTGATTCAATCCCAAGGTGTGCCCAACTTCATGTAAGGCTAAGCGGATTATGCTTTGTTTAACTATTTTTGGGTCTGTATTTCCATTAGAGTCCATTGAAACTATTCCACCTAATATATTTCCTTCTTGCATTTGACTTCCCGCGTAGCAGAAGTTCTTTTCATCTATAGGGAAAATAGAATTGGTATTGATTCGATTTGTTAAGTAAACCCATTCAAGCATAATATCAGCGCCAATGATTTCCCCAGTTCTTGGATTTGTGAAACTAGGACCGTAACCACCAAAGGGAGGGTTGGGTGAAGAAGTCCACCTAAGGACGTTATACCTAATATCACCTGCGTCCCACTCAGCATCATCGGGTTGAATTTTCACTTCGATAGCATTTTTAAATCCAGCTTTTTCAAAAGCTATGTTCCAAGCCAAAACACCTTCTTTGATATAAGGTCTTAACTCTTGTGGTGTTGAATTTTCTAACCAAAAGGTGATAGGTTTTATCGGTTCAGATAATTCTTCTTCAGGGTTCTTCTTTTGTAAATCCCACTTATTAATTAAATCTGCATAAGGAGTTAAGTCTGTCGAAGTTAAATCAGTTATTCTTTCTGTAAAATAACCAACTCTTTGATCAGCTGTTCGAGGCTCAAAATTATTTTTAGGTATTTCAATTAGACTATATCTTAGAGAAATACTTATGTTTCTAGGATCAGCAGCATCTTCCTCTTCATATTCATAGGAAGGGGGGTTTTCAAAAACGTATTCGATTTCTACATCTGTGTTTTTAGGATAATTATGAAAAGATTGAATCCTTGATTTTTCAGCACTTAATTGACCCCAATTGAAATCTGAAGGAGGCGCTTCAGGGTGGGGTATAGGTTTTATAGGTGTTAATGATTCAGAAACAAATAAAGATGAGACATTTATTAAAAATTCATCTTCACTTTCATTCATCGAGTTTATTGGGAATACTTTTATCACTGAATCAGAAATGTTAGCTCCTGCTGATTTTGATAGAGCCGAGTTATCATCAAAAGAAAAATTTGTGTTGACCCTTACAAGCCTTATGGTGTCAAAGTGCTTTTCAAATTTTAAAATTCCATTATCAAGATAACTGCCTCTATTTCTTCTAGCAGCTACTACTCCGTCTCTAACGTGCGCAAAATAAATAAACTCTTTATCTAGCTGACTTTCTTTAATTTTGAAATATAAGGAACTAGTTTCAGGGTCTTGATAAACGTGAATAAAGCCTTTGGAAGATTCAAAATCTTCAACTATGTCTTTAATGAAGTCTTTTTCTTCTTCTTTTTCTTCTTCTGCTGCTTCTGCAGTTTCTTCTACAGCTTCAATATCAATTTCTTCTGCTACCTCTTCTGATAAAGAGAGTTCTGAAAAGGACATGAACAACAATAGGGTCAAGAAATAAATAGTAGATTTCTTAAACATATCAAATAACTCCATTTTTTCTTATATAAAAGGGGTTGGCATTATAGGTAATAACTAGAAATTAGCCTACTCTAGTTAAAATTCTCGTCGGAACTCATTTAAAGTAGAATATCAATATATGTATGATCTAATTATCAAGAATGGAACTGTTTACGATGGAACTGGCGACAAACCTTTTGTGGCTGACATTGCGATAAAAGGTAGAAAAATTGAAGCTATAGGGGAGCTAGACGAAGTTTCTAAACAGACCATTAATGCTGAAGGGAAAGTAGTTGCTCCAGGATTCGTAGATATTCACACTCACTATGACGGTCAAGTAACCTGGGATCCTTATTTAAGACCATCAACTTATCATGGTGTTACAACAGTGTTTATGGGTAATTGCGGGGTTGGTTTTTCTCCTTGCAAACCGGAAGAAAGAGATTGGTTAATAAGTCTTATGGAGGGCGTTGAAGATATTCCTGGTACCGCTTTGCATGAAGGCATAAATTGGCAGTGGGAGAGTTTTCCGGAATATTTAGACATTTTAGAAAATAAACCTCTGGCCATAGACGTAGGTACCCAGATTCCACATGGGCCAGTTCGTGCTTATGTTATGGGTCAGAGAGGAATTAACAGGGAAGAGGCAACTCAGGAAGAAATAGATCGAATGAGTCAATTAGTCAAAGAAGCTATCCAAGCTGGAGCCTTTGGGTTTAGCACCTCCAGAACAGAAAAACATAGAGATTCTAGTGGTGCGCTTACTCCTAGTATTACAGCACATAAGAATGAACTGGTTTCTATAGCAAATTCTATTGGAGAACTGAATAGCGGAGTTCTCCAGGGTATTTCTGATTTTTATGATTTTGAAACCGAGTTTGATATTTTTAAAGAGATGTCTCAGTCTTCAGGAAGGCCCATATCCATAACCGTAGAGCAAATGGATCAAAGGCCAGATTGGTGGCATCAACTTTTAGATGGAATTGAAGCAGCACAAAATAAAGGGATCAACATGTATGGACAAGTACCACCAAGAGCAACCGGCATTAATATGGGACTTGAAGTCACCTTAAATCCCTTTACCTTTTATCCATCTTTCTATGACCTATCTAAGAAATCATTAAAAGAGAAAGTTATTACTATGAGAGACCCAAAATTTAAAAAGAGGCTGCTCTCTGAACAACCGGTTTCTATTGGAAATCCTTTAGTAGAAGAAATTACTCAATCCTTTAATAAAATGTTTAGATTAGGGGATCCTGCAAACTACGAACCAGATCCAGATTCATCTTTCGAAGCTCTCGCTAAAAAACAAAATATATCTCCTCAAGAAATAGCATACGATTGTTTGCTTGAGAAAGAAGGAAATGCACTTATCTATCATCCTTTGTTTAATTATTTACCCGGTAATTTAGATTTTGTAGAAAAAATGCTTAATCATCCTTACACAATATCAGGTTTAGGAGATGCAGGAGCACACTGTGGTGCTATAAGTGATGCCAGCTTCCCAACAACACTGATCCAGCATTGGGGCAGGGATAGGACAAGAGGCAAAAAGATACCACTGGAAAAACTTATAAGCATGCAAACTCTAGAAACCTCTAGACTCCTAGGAATCAGCGATAGAGGCGTCTTAAAAGAAGGTTATAAAGCCGATATTAATGTTATAGATTTTGATAACTTAACTTTACATGAACCTGAAGTCTTACACGACTTACCAGCCGGAGGTAGAAGGTTGGTTCAAAAGGCAAGTGGGTATGAATATACGATTGTGTCAGGGCAAATTGCTTTTGAAAATGGAGAAGCTACTGGAGCTCTAAACGGAAGATTAATTAGAAACCAAATTTCTTAGAACTAGTGGAAAAGTTAGATCTCCATGGAGTTAGACACCATGAGGTTGACTTAATGGTAGAAAATTTTATTTTTCTCAATCAACATGATATTCCACTAACAATAATTTGTGGGAGTAGTTCAAAGATGGTAGAGCTTGTTAAAGTCGTTTTAGATAGAGCAGGGTCTGATTACCTTGAAGGCAAGGGCTTTGATTTTGGAAGAATAACAGTATTAAAACTCTAATCTAGAAATGAAAATTAAAAAGATCACGCCTTTTGGAGCAGAAGTAAGTGATATAGATTTATCAAATGTTTTAACGGAATCAGACCATAATTTAATTAAAGAGGCTTTTCTAGATAACTTGGTCTTAATTTTTAAGAACCAGAAATTGACGCCTCAGGATCTTTTGATGGCAGCTAGTGTTTGGGGATCACCCCAGCAACACCCTGTTTTTAAAGGGTTAGAAGATCATCCCGAAATTATTAAAATAGAAAATTTCGGATCTAAGTATCATACCAACGCCCATTGGCATTCAGACGTAACTTTTGAAGAAGAACCTCCAGACGCAACCATACTTTATGCCATTGATGTTCCTTCTGTTGGAGGAAATACTTTGTTTGCAAATCAGTATTTAGCTTATGATTCTCTAGAAGATCAGTTGAAGGAAAAACTTAAAAACTCTGTTGCCGTTAATACTAATAAGTCTGTTATCTTCCTTGCAGGAGCTGATCCTTCTTTGCAAAAATCAGTGAACCATCCAGTGTTTAGAACTCATCCAGAAACCGGGAAAAAAGCCTTATTTGTAACTCAAGCCTTTGTGGAGAGAATTGAAGGGTTATCTGATAAAAAAAGTGGAGAAATACTAATAAAACTATACTCCCATGCTAGCCATGAAAAATTCAGATATGAACACAAGTGGCATAATGGAGATATGGTTGTTTGGGACAATAGGTGCGTACAGCATTTTGCAATACATGATCACGGCGACAAAACAAGAACTTTGCATAGAATAACTGTAAGTGGGAGTAAACCTTATTAATGAACCTTACAATTAAAAATTGCACAATTGTTAATGAAGGCAAGCTTTCTGAAAGTGATTTATTAATTAAAAATGGACGTATCGAGAAGATTGACACATCTATCGATGTTAAAGGAGATTTTATTGATGCCGAAGGTTTACATCTATTACCAGGCTTTATTGATGATCAGGTTCACTTTAGGGAGCCAGGCTTAACAGATAAAGGCAGTATTCGAAGCGAGTCTATAGCAGCCGTAGTTGGGGGAACAACTTCTTTTATGGATATGCCTAATGTGGTCCCTCCGACATTAAATGTGGATCTGTGGAATCAAAAAAATAGAATCGCCGAACAGGGTTCTTTAGCCAACTACTCATTCTATATGGGTTCAAGTAATTCCAATATAGAGGAGATAAAAAGTATTGATCCCAGACAAGTATGCGGGTTGAAAGTTTTTATGGGTACTTCTACAGGGAATCTCCTTGTTGATGACCCAAAAGCTTTGGAGGACATCTTTAATTTTTCTCCTGTATTGATTACCACTCATTGTGAAGACACACCCCTAATAACCGAAAATGAGAAAAAAGCTTATGAGAAGTTTGGCGACAATATACCAATCGAACTTCATGAAGAAATACGTTCAAGACAAGCCTGTTTAATTTCAACTAAGAAAGCAATTGATCTTGCAAAACAATTTAACTCAAAATTACATGTGCTTCATATTTCTACAAAAGATGAAATTGAGCTATTTGATGCTGGACTCATAGAAACTAAAAAAATAACCTCAGAAGTTTGTATCCCGCATTTATTGTTCTCTTCTTCCGATTACAAAAATCTTGGGTCCTTAATTAAATGTAATCCATCAATTAAAGCTAATTCTGATAAAACAGCCCTTAGGCAAGCTCTAAAAGAAGGGGTTATAGATTATGTAGCAACTGATCATGCTCCTCATATATTGAGTGAAAAGGAAAAAAATTATTTAAATTCGCCTTCAGGGATGCCTTCAGTACAACATTCATTTCTAGCAGTACTGGAAATGGTACACGATGGAGATCTAGAGATTACAGATGTTCCTAAAATAACTTCGCATAATGTAGCCAAGAGATTCGAAATCAAAGATCGAGGTTTTATTAATGAAGGGTTTTGGGCTGACTTAGTCTTAGTAAACATGAATGATTTATACGAAGTAAAAAAAGAAAAAATATTTTATAAATGTGGATGGTCACCTTTTGAGAGTTATACTTTTAAATCGAGGATTATAGAAACTATAATTAATGGAGAAAGAGTTTGCAGTCAGGGTGAAATTTTATCAGACAAAATTGGACAAAAACTAGAATTTTTAAGGGGATAGAAATGAGTTTTAAAGAATATGATGAATACGATGCGATAGGTCTTGCTGAGTTGGTTAAGAAAAAAGAAGTTTCTGCTGAAGAGCTACTAAACGAAGCTATTCAAAGAACTAAAAAAGTGAATGGCCAGACTAATGCGGTTGTTTTGAAGCATTACGATGAAGCAAAAGCAATGATAGAAAAAGGTTTACCGGAAGGCCCGTTTACTGGGGTGCCTTATCTCCTTAAAGATTTACATGTTCTGCTTACCGGGACAAAAACTACCTATGGTTCAAAATTCTTTAAAGACTATGTGGCTGATCACAATAGTACTTTGGTAGATAGATACCTTGAAGCCGGTTTAGTCATCTTTGGAAAAACTAATAGCCCAGAATTTGGTTTAACAGTGACAACGGAACCAGAGCTCTATGGTCCAACTAGGAATCCTTGGAATTTGGATCATTCTGCAGGAGGATCCAGCGGGGGTGCGGCTTCAGCAGTGGCTTCAGGAATACTTCCCATGGCAAATGCCAGTGATGGAGGAGGTTCTATCAGAATTCCTGCATCTTGTTGTGGGCTGGTAGGATTGAAACCAACGAGAGCAAGAACTCCTATGGGACCAGATAGAGGTGAAGGATGGGCAGGACAATCAATAAGTCATTGTGTTTCTAAATCTGTAAGAGATTCTGCTGCACTTTTGGATGCCACATCTGGATTTGCTCCGGGAGATCCATATGCACCTACTGAACCTTCAGGAACATTCCTTTCAGCTAATGGAAGGGATCCAGGAAAACTAAAAATTGCATTACATTTACCCACAGATACAGTGAAAATTGATGATGATGTTGTTACTTCAATAAAAAATACAGCTAAATTATGTGAATCTTTAGGTCATCATGTTGTAGAGGCCTCACCTCAACCAGATAATGAGGCCCTCTCAGAGGCGATAGGAGTAATTATTTCTGCAAACGTTGCTTTAGCTTTGCAGCAAAGAGCAGATGCCCTAGGAACTGAAGTCACCCCAGATGTTGTTGAACATATTACTTATAGGATGTATGAAAATGGTAAAGAGTTTTCAGCTGATCAATATGCAAAAGCTACTTTAATTAATCACCAAGCTGGAAGGGTATTAGGAAATTTTATGGAAGAATACGATCTAATTCTTAGCCCAGTGCTTTCTAAACCTCCAGTTAAAATTGGAGAAATTGATATGTCCTCACCCGATATAGCAACTTACATTGAAAGACTTTCTTCCTATTCAAGCTTTACAGGCCTTTATAATCAAACTGGCCAACCAAGTATTTCGCTTCCTTTAGGCTTTAGTAATAACGATTTACCTATAGGTTCTATGCTTACTGCTAAATTTGGAAATGATGAGTTATTAATCTCCATTGCATCTCAAATAGAAAAAGCAAAGCCTTGGGCTGACAAAAAACCACCTGTCTATTCAAATTAAGTGAATCCAGAAATTCACCCGGATAATAAAAACTTTTCTTGGTCTGTTCCCAAGGGTCCTTATCAGTACTTATCAGTTGAACAAGTAGAGCAGTTCGATAAAAAAGGGTTTTTGGTCTTAGAAGATGCATTCGATACAAAGTTGATGTCTCAAATTTGTGGTCTCATTGATCCTTTTGAGGAAAAAGTAACTGAGATTCTGAGAGGTTTTGATGGAGGTAAGGTTTTCATTTCGAGAGCAGATGAAATAACTTTTTCAACTCACCTTGTTACTCAGTCTGAAGAATTAAAAGAGTTTAGCAAACACAAAGTATTTTCTAGTCTGTGCCTGGACCTTATTGGAAAAAATGTTCGCATGTATTGGGATCAGGCTGTTTATAAGAAGCCCGGTACTCAAGATGAATTTCCTTGGCATCAAGATAATGGGTATACCTTTATTGAACCTCAAGCCTATCTGACTTGTTGGTTGGCCTTAAACGATGCTGATGAATCTAATGGATGCCCGTGGGTTGTACCCAAATTACACAGATTAGGTACCTTAAAACATAAAACTACGGATCTTGGATTTGAAATTCCACTTAATGATATTGATGCTATTCCTTTGCCTTTAAAATCTGGAAGTATTGCAGTCTTTTCTTCTCTTACACCTCATAGAACTGGACCCAATAACTCTGAGGGAATTAGGAAGAGTTACATATTGCAATATGCTCCTGATGGAGCCCAAAGAAAAATTTCTGGATCTTTAAGTGAACCAGTAAATGATGAATCCAGGCAATTCTATGTAGTTAAAGATGGTTTAATTTTATCTTAGCTATTCTTGAAGAAACCCATCTAGCCTTTCATAGGCTTCAAGAAAATCCTCTTTAAACTCCATTACAACATCACTAGCAGAAATACTTTGGTTCATTAAACCCACTCCTTGACCTACCCAATAAGTGGAAAGATTTTTAGCACCATCATGACCACCTTCAGCAAGTTTATTTACTTTTGCTAAAGCTGGTTCAGCTACCATAGGCTGTAAAGGCATAGGGAGTGGATCCGGAGCTTTATCTGATTCCCAAGCTTCAGTCCAAGGTGAAACAAGTTGTCTGGAATGTTTTCCAGTCCTACTTCTTGATCTGACAGTTTGGCTTGAACTAGCAGCTATCATTTTTTCTTTTATGACAGGATGAACTTCTGATTCGACGGTAGTTAGCCACACTGATCCACACCATGCTCCAGAAGCGCCCATTGTCATAGCCGCTGCCATTTGTTTGCCAGTAACAATTCCTCCTGCAGCTAAAATAGGTACATCGCCATAAGGTTGAATGGCTTCATATACCTCGGGAATTAAAACCATAGTAGACACACTGCCACAATGACCTCCAGCTTCAGTTCCAGAGACAACCAATATATCCACTCCTGCTTTTACCTGATTGATAGCATGTTGTGCTGTACCAAGAAGAGCAGCAACTTTAACATCATTATCTTTTCCCATTTGAAGCATCCAATCTGGCGGAACTCCTAGAGCATTAGCTATAAGTTTTATGGGGTGATTGAAGGCTACTTCCAAGAGAGCTTTAGCTCCATCCGACTGTGTATTTGCTGCAAAACCAGAGCCTCCCGTATCAATGATTCTTAATTCAGGTGAAGGTATGTCATGGTTTTCTAGGACATCTGCTCTAAAGTCGGCATATTCTTGAGGAATCATCCCAACAAGTTTTTCAGGATCAAATTTTTCATCCTTTCCTATCATCTTGTTTGGTATCAAGACATCTACACCATAGGGCTTCCCATCAATATGTTCGTCTATCCAATTTAACTCTTGTTCTAAAATAGGTGGAGTCATACCAACTGCACCTAAAACTCCGCACCCTCCTGCTTTAGAAACTGCAACCACTACATCTCTACAGTGTGTAAAAGCAACTAAAGGAAATTCTATATCCAGTATTTCACATATTTTTGATTTCATTTTTAACCTCGCTTTTGTGTAGTACTATGTTAATAATTTAAGTAATTATATAAGGAAACTTGGATGATTAAGAATAACAGAATTTGTGAAACTTTCGGAATTGATTACCCCATATTTCTGGCTGGTATGGGAGGTGCAGCCTGTCCTAAATTAGTTGCGGCGGTATCTAATGCTGGCGGTTTGGGAGTACTAGGAGCTGCAGCTTGTACTCCAAATCAGATGAGAAGATGGATTCAAGAAACAAAAGACTTAACTGATAAACCTTTTGGGATAGATACTCTACTTCCCATGTCTGTTAGAAGCGGAGGTAATCTAAAGCAAAATGAAGGCAAAGATCCAGCAGAGCTTTTAGCAGAGTATCAAAAGATGGCCAAAGAATTTATGAATGAACATGGTTTAAAAATGGTTGAACATGACCGCCAGCCCGCTGAAGAAGATAATTTAGGTTTTTTTACTAAAGAATTTTTTGAAGCACAAATGGAAGTAGTAATTGAAGAGAAGGTACCAGTTTATGCTGCAGGATTAGGTAATCCAGCACCTTGGATGGATAGATTGAGAGCAAATGATACTAAGGTCATGACGGTTGTAGGTGCTGTAAGGCACACTATAAAAGTTTCCTCAGCTAGAGTAGATGCAATAGTTGCTCAGGGTCATGATGCGGGAGGACATAATTCGCCTATTGGATCAATGGCATTAATTCCTCAAGTCGTTGATGCTGCTAATGGTATACCAGTTTTAGGAGCAGGTGGGATTAGTGATGGCAGAGGGATTGCTGCTGCCTTTATGCTGGGCGCTGAAGGTGCATGGATAGGATCTGCCTTTTTAGCTTCAGAAGAAGCAGATATCTTTGACCATCAAAAACAAGCAATAGTTGATTCAACAGAAGAGAGCACAGTCATTTCTAGATCAGTTACTGGAAAGCCTGCAAGGATAATAAGAAGTGCTTGGACCGACTTTTGGGAAAGATCAAACTTAGATCCTCTTCCCATGCCTTTCCAATCAGGAGTTGCAGGACCAGTGTTAGAGTCAGCCAATAAAGATCAAAGGCAAGATATAAACCCTGGTTTTGCAGGCCAAGGCATAGGTATGATCAAATCGGTTAGACCGGCTGAAGAAATCATGGCTGATTTAATTGAAGGAATGGAGCGTGCCCTTAAAGATTCTGCAAAATTGTACGATTAATCTTTAAGTATTTTAGCGAATAGACTGTATATAAATCGCAAGAAAAATTAGGACAAGGACTACTACAGCTATTCCTAAAAAGAAAACCCCAAGAGTCGTTATGGTTTTATTATCTTCTTCCATTTGAATTGCCTAGTTAAAAAGTAGCATTATTATTATTAATGGAACCTACGTCAAAGAAATTAAATAAATCTGCATGGAGTTGGGCTTTATATGATTGGGCTAATTCAGCCTTTGCTACAACTGTCATGGCTGGCTTTTTCCCCATTTTCTTTAAAAGCTATTGGGCTTCAGACCTATCTGATGCTGAAAGTACGTTTGCTATTGGATCTATTAATTCTCTTGTAGGTTTATTGATTGCTTTTAGCGCTCCTATTTTAGGGGCTTTTGCTGATGCCGGAGATTCCAAGAGAAAATTTTTATTCAGTTTTATTTTTTTAGGAATTATTGCAACGGGTTATTTATTTTTTATACCGGAAAGCTCTTGGAAATTAGCTGTAATTTTCTATGGCATAGGCGTTATAGGGTTTTCAGGAGGAAATATTTTTTATGATTCTCTTTTGGTAACAGTTTCAAAAGAAAAAGAAAGAAATCGTGTTTCAGCCCTTGGCTTTTCTCTTGGTTATCTAGGTGGAGGCATTCTCTTTCTTCTTAATGTGGTTATGTTTCTTTATCCAAATTGGTTTGGTTTAGAAGATCAAATTGAAGCGGTGTTATGGTCATTTTTATTAGTAGCTGTTTGGTGGTTTATCTTTTCTCTTCCAATTTATTTAAATGTTAAAGAACCAAGACAAAACTCAAATAACAAGAAAATAAATACCATAATTGCTGATGCCTTTGGAAATTTGTTAAACACAGCAAGGTCTATTAAAAAATTTAAAAGCGCTGTAATTTTTCTTTTGGCTTATTTTTTATACATGGATGGGGTGGATACCATAATAAGGATGGCGACCTCATATGGGTCAGACATAGGCTTGTCAGCTACTTCCATGATTCAGGCATTATTGCTCACTCAATTTATTGGTTTTCCTGCAACATTAGTTTTTGGTTACTATGCAGATAAATTTGGTTATAAATATTCACTATCGTTTGCCATTATTGTTTACATAATAGTGGTGTTGTTTAGTTCGCAGATGGATACAGCTCTAGAGTTTTATATGGTTGCTTCAGTTATAGGGCTAGTCCAAGGGGGAGTTCAAGCCATCAGTAGATCTTTTTTTAGTACTTTAATACCCGGGAATAAAGCTGCTGAATTTTTTGGATTCTATAACTTCATAGGAAAGTCATCAGTTTTCTTAGGACCTTTTATGGTTTCAGGCATCGCTCTCATTACAGGAAGCCCTAGTTATGGAATACTAAGTTTGCTGATTCTTTTTATCCCAGGGCTTATTCTTCTTTGGTTGGTCCCAGAAAAAAATTAGATTAGATTCTTCTTTTTCATGACCCTATATAAAACGCTTGGTCTGTCGGTCATGAGACCATCCACGCCAAGTTCAATCAATTTTTCCATTTCTGACTCTGTATCGATGGTCCAAACATGTACAAATTTATTTTTTTTATGAGCATAATCAATAAACCTTCTTGTAACTATAGGTATACCCCATTGCGATGTCGGTACCTGTGCACAAAACCCATTTACCTGGGGGGAGGGCAGGTTTATAGACTTTATTAAATGATAGACTACTTCTAATTGACTCATGGACGAACAACAGTCTGGTCCTGCTAACTTTCTAATTTTCTTTAATCTGGATGAAGAAAAAGAAGCTAAACATACTCTATTTATTGCTTTGTTTTCTTTAATAATTTCTACACCTTTCTCAATAGTGTTAAATGTTTTGAAGTCGATATTGAATCTAAGGTTAGGAAATGAAGTTAATAATTCATTTAATGAAGGTATTCTTCCGCCTCCTACTAACTCAATCTGTTTAACTTCTTTATAAGTTAATTCCTTAATCTCTTTATTAATGTTTGCCATTCTGCTTAAGTCGTGATCATGGAAAATTACAACCTCTCCATCTTTGGTGCCCTGAATATCTGTTTCCATGAACATAAATCCCATATCAGCTGAATGCTGAAAAGCTTCTAAGGTATTTTCGGTAGCTTCTTCAGCCCCTCCTCTATGGATGAAGCCGAAAAACTGAAACCCTTCGAAAAAGGGATGTGTATTATTTAAAATCATGTTAATTCATTTGACCAACTTTTTAGTTAACAATAATATCAGCCTTCCAATAGTAGAGTTGAAAATATAAATTTGAATAATCTAGAAGAGAATTTTGAATCCATATCGCCTTATGTAGATGAAGAGGTTTCAGATGTCATGAGATCTTTGATCAATGATAAAAAATTTCACGACTCAATTTCTGCTCAAATATACCCTTCAATTTTTAAAATTATCCCAGGATTAAGTTCTTTTTTATTTAAAAAAACTTTCACAAAAAGTTTTGGTAACTCAAAAAGTATTGAACAGTTCCAAAATAATTTGGCTCCTTTTGTGGAAGAGATGATTAAAAGAACAACAGATGGTTTCTCATATTCAGGTTCAGAAAATTTAAGTTCAATACCTACCTTATATATATCTAATCACAGAGATATTGCTTTAGATTCATTGTTCTTGAACTTTGCAAGATTTGTAGAGGGCCAAAAAACAGTAAGAATCGCCATAGGAGACAATCTTCTAGACTCAGGCTTCTTTGAGAAATTAATGCGTTTAAATAAAAGTTTTGTAGTGCATCGGAATATCAAAGGAGCAAAAGAAACATTAATTAAGCTTGGTAATCTTTCACGGTATATAAGTCATTCACTAACTGCAGATCAAGAAAGCATATGGATTGCTCAGTCAGAGGGGAGAGCAACTGACGGACATGACTTTACAGACCCTGCAGTGCTTAAAATGCTCTATCTCGCTTCGAGAAAAACTTTAGAAATCAATGAATGGGTAAAACAAGTCAATTTAACACCTATTTCTATTTCTTATGAATACGACCCTCTCGATATTACAAAAGCAATTGGTTGGGAGGGTTGGGAAGAGTTACCTCATGAAGAAAATAATCAAAGAGATTTAAGAGAGTTAGTTAAAGGAATTAAAGAACCTAAAGGGAGGGTTCACCTTCATATTGGAAAAGGTATTACTGAAGAAATTAATCAAATTGAGGATTTGGCCGAGGTAATAGATAGAGAAATTATTACAAATTACAAGTTATGGCCTAGTAACTATATATCCGCTTACTCTTTAGACCTTACGAGCAAAACAGAGAATTTTGAAGGAAAAAAGAAATCATTTTTATTTAGATTTAAGTCCTTGGATGAAACAACAAGAAATAAAGCTTTAAGGATGTACTCGGCACCTTTTCAAAATCAAAAAAAAAGAGGCTAGAAATTTATCTAACCTCTTTTTACTATTCTTAGCTTATGTGAATAAATGCAATTGAAAATTACATCGAAAATGTAATAACAAATCCATCTTCATCAGCGCCGCCGTCAGCAGCATCAAAATCGCTTAAGCCAATTCCAAAAGAAAGTCCAGCAAACTCTTTTGGAAAATCAAAACTTAAAAGGGTGTATTTGCCTACACCATCGTAATCACCATAAGTAACCCCAAGACCTGAATCTCCTAAGGCTACTGACCATTCTGTGTTATCAGGAGCTTGTTCGAGACCTTTAGAAATAAGTACTCCTACCCACTTGTAAGCAACACCTACATAAATCTCTTCGAACTTTAATTCACCTTCAGAAGGATAGTTATAACTAATATAGCCAACATCAAAGCTTACCCCTCTAGCAGATTCATCCGCATAACCAAAGTAATAATCAACTTCTGTACTTGTATCACTGTCGAAATCAACATAAGAGCCCCAGGCACCAACATAAGCACCATGTTCAGAAGACGAAATATCAAAACCACCTGACACGGCTGGATCTTCAGCGGTTTGACTCATGCCTCTCCAAATATAATCATTGGTAAGTGCAAGGTTGAATTCAACATCTGCTGCGCTTAAAGAAACGTAGCTCATGCTGACAAGCAATAAAAATGCAATTTTTTTAAATTTAATCATTTAAACTCCCTAGTAAAGTAAATAAAAACCGTCATTAATTATAATGCAAGATTAATGCCAACATTTTATAGTAATTTTTTAATTTTATGCTTTTAATTGGTGCACTTTTTACAAAGTCTATAGTTTCTAGGTGCAAAATAACCTTCAAGAGTTTTTAAAGAATGCTTTATCATGTAACATTCTCGTCCCTTAAAAAAAAATTCAGGAGAATCTATGGATATTTCAGGCAAGGTAGCACTTATCACTGGAGGAGCTTCAGGTTTAGGTTTAGCCACTGCAGAAAAACTTTTGTCTGTTGGGGCTAAGATAATGTTAGTTGACCTCAATGAAGATAACGCCAAACAGGCAGCAGAAAGCTTAGGAGATGGAACAGCATTTTCTATTGCTAATGTAACGGATGAAGATTCAGTTACTGACTGCATTAAGGCAACTGTTGAGCAATTTGGAGGTATACATATTGTTGTTAATTGTGCAGGCATAGGAAGTGCAAGCAAGACAGTAGGCAAAGATGGTGCTCATCCATTGCAATACTTCAAAGCAGTAGTCGATATAAACCTAATAGGTACCTTCAATGTATTAAGGTTAGCCGCGGTTGAAATGGGTAATAACGAACCTGGAAGAGATGGTGAATGTGGGGTAATAGTCAATACTGCGTCTGTAGCAGCTTTTGATGGACAGATAGGACAAGCAGGCTACAGCGCCAGTAAAGCTGGTGTGGTTGGAATGACTTTACCAATAGCAAGGGATTTAGCTCGGATGGGAATTAGGGTTAACACCATAGCTCCAGGCATATTCGATACCCCTATGATGGCCAGGGCTACTGATCAGGTTAGAAAGCCTCTCATTGAGATGACTCAATTTCCCAAAAGACTAGGATTACCTCAGGAATATGCTTCGCTGGTTAAACACATAGTAGAAAATCCATTCTTAAATGGAGAGACCATACGTTTAGATGGTGGAATAAGAATGGCAGCTAAATAATTTATGATGGATTTATTAGTTGCTTACGGTTTCTTCTTATTAAAAGTTATTACTGTTTTATTAGTAATTCTTATTCCTATTCTCATGATTAGCAGTTCCACTAAACATAGGAAAGAAACAGATAAAGGAAGGATAATCGTAAAGAATTTATCTGATAAATTAGAAGAAATAGGGGTGACTCTAAAAAGCGCTGAAATGGACCCTAAAGCGTATAAGAGTTTTTTGAAGGAAAGAAATAAGAAAAGGAAGAAAGAAAATAAGGGTAAGCCTAAAGAAATAGTTTATGTATTAGATTTTAAAGGCGATATACAAGCTAGCGCTGTTGATAAACTTAAACAAGAGATCAATGCCGTTATTGCTTCTCAGGTTAAATGCAAAGAAGTAGTTGTAAAAGTTGAGAGTGGCGGAGGTTCTGCTTATGCTTATGGACTGTGTGCTGCTGAACTTAAGAGGCTCGTAGATAATAAAATTAAGCTTACAGTCTGTATAGACAAAATGGCAGCGAGTGGAGGTTATTTAATGTCTTGTGTTGCTACTAAGATAGTAGCAGCTCCTTGGGCTATAGTCGGGTCTATAGGCGTGATTGCTCAGCTTCCTAATTTTCATAGACTTCTAAAAAAACTAGATATTGATATAGAAATGCATACAGCTGGAAAATTTAAGAGAACTCTTACTACTCTCGGAAAAAATACGAAACAAGGGAGAGAAAAATTTATCTCTGAGTTGGAAGATCTACACGTTGTATTTAAAGATTTTGTTCAAGAAAATAGATCTAAAATTCAAGTAGCAAAAGTATCTACTGGAGAAGTCTGGCAGGGAGATAAAGCAAAAAAACTTGGATTAATAGATGAAATAGGAACCTCAGATGATTACCTCTTGAAGTTAGCAAGTAAATTTAAGCTTCTAGAAATTCAATATTTTGAAAAAAAGCCTTTTACAGCAAGAATTGGTAGTGCAGTTGAAGTTATAGTTGAAAAGGGTATATATAAAATACTGGATATACTTAACAAAGATAGATTCATAACTTAAGGAAGAATATGACATCAACTTTTAGAGCTTTAGAAGCTTCGGAGACGAAAGAAAAGTTTAGCTTATCAATTGTTGAAAAAGATGTAGCAGATCTTCCTGAAGGAGACTTATTAATAAAGGTAGACTTCTCCTCTTTAAATTACAAAGACGCAATGTCTGCTTCAGGTATGCCAGGAGTAACAAGAAATTATCCTCACACTCCAGGAATAGACGCGGCAGGGAAGGTAGTTGAAACCAGAGTACCAGATTTTAAAGAAGGAGATGAAGTCATCGTTACAGGGTATGACCTGGGTATGAACACGTCTGGAGGTTTTGGTGAATACATAAGAGTACCAGCTAATTGGGCAATTCATTTACCTGAAGGGTTAACTGCAAAGCAATCTATGTCTCTTGGAACAGCTGGGTTAACAGCTGGATTATCTATTCATGCTCTTGACAGTTTTAGAGAATATACTGGCCTAAAAAATACTAAATCCATTGTTAGTGGGTCTACAGGTGGAGTTGGTTCCATTTCAGTTATGCTTTTATCAAAACTTGGATCCGAAGTAACAGCAGTGACAGGTAAGAAGGACCAATCAGATTTTCTACACACCATAGGAGCTTCTAATATTTTAAGTAGAGAAGAACTTGCTGAAACTGCTAGAAAACCAATTGGAAAAAGTTTATGGGATGTAGGGGTAGACGTAGCTAGCGGCGAAGTCTTAAGTCTTTTGTTAACATCATTAAGTCCAGGAGGTGCTGTTGCATGCAGTGGGTTAGTTGGAGGTCATTCGTTTGAAAGCTCTATCTTTCCATTTATTTTGAGGGGTAACGCGTTAATAGGGATAGACTCAGTTGAAATCCCTTTAAAAGACAAAGGGCATATATGGGAACACTTCGCCCTTGATTGGGTTTTAGAGGGGCTTAATAAAATTATTAAAGAAGTTTCTCTAGATAATCTTGAAGTAGAAATCGAAAGCATATTGTCTGGAAATCAAGTTGGTAGAGTGCTAGTAAAAATTTGAATGGGAGAAAGGATGTCAGATTTAGATACTGAGAAAAAGACTGAAGACCAAGAAGATAGTAAAGTCGATGCAATGGCTGCTCTTTTTATAATTGCATGCTTAACAGCTGCAATGTATTTTTGGGTATCAAGTCAATAAGATAAAAAACATGGATGTAGTTAGTTTTTTAAAAGATAAAACAAGAATTCCTGTAATAGGAGCTCCTTTATTTACTGTTTCTTATCCAGAGTTAGTACTTGCACAGTGCAAAGCTGGAATAGTGGGTTCTTTCCCGGCATTGAATGCAAGACCCGAAGAAAAACTTGGTGAATGGATCACCATGATGAATAAAGAGTTGAATGACTATCAGAACAATAATCCACAAGAGATAGTAGCTCCATTTGCAGTTAACCAGATATGTCATCACTCTAATAATCGTTTAGAGCACGATATGGAAGTTTGTGTGGAGCACGAAGTCCCAATAATTATTACAAGTTTAAGAGCTCCTCAATTCGTTGTTGATTCTGTACACAGTTATGGTGGTGCTGTGATACATGACGTTATAAACATAAGGCATGCAAAAAAAGCAATTGACGAGGGAGCAGATGGTCTTATTCTTGTCTGTGCTGGAGCAGGAGGCCATGCCGGCACCCTAAGTCCTTTTGCATTAGTTAGGGAAGTAAGAGAATTTTTTGATGGACCTTTAGTTTTATCCGGAAGTATCTCTCACGGGGCTTCTGTTCTTTCAGCTCAAGCAATGGGTGCTGATCTGGCTTATATTGGTACTAGATTTATAGCTACACAAGAAGCAAATGCAAGTGAAGGCTATAAAGAAATGATTGTTGACAGTAATGCTAATGACATTATGTATTCTGCTACCTTTACAGGAGTTAGTGGGAATTACCTTAAACCCAGTGTAGTCAGGGCAGGACTTGATCCAGAGAACTTACCTTATGCCGACAAACATGATATGAACTTCGGTTCTGGTCCAGGAGACAATCAAAAAAAGGCTTGGAAAGATATTTGGGGATCAGGACAAGGTATTGGTAATTTACATGAAGTACCAACAGTTAGGGAAGCTGTTGATACTTTAGTTGAAGAATACGAGGAAGCTAAAAACTTCTTAACAAAAAGGCCTGCTTAATCCCCTTTGTAGTCTGGGTCTCTCTTTTCAAAGAAGGACTTGATGGCTTCTTTCCTATCTTTAGTTTCATGAGTTAAGAGCGTTTGATCATAATCCATATGCATAATTGCATCATCCCCTGAGTAGGTTAATTCATTAACGCTTCTTTTTATCATTTGAGCGGCAATAGGTGGCTTTGAAGCATATAAGTTTGCCATTTTATTAGCGGCTACCATTAATTTATCTTTTGGATGAACTTCGTCATAAAAACCCCAGGATAAAAGGGTATTGGCATTCTCATTTTCACCACTTATGACTATTTTTTTTGCCCTGGCAGGACCAATTAATCTAACTGCTAAAGGTAGACCCAGCCAGTTAAGGTTTATACCTAGGTTTATTTCAGGATAACCAAGAATTGCAGTTTCAGAAGCAATCCTAAAGTCACATGCAGATGCAATACATGCGGCTCCTCCTAGACAATAGCCATTTACTGCTGCAATTGTTATTTGATCCACTTCTAAAAAAGACCAAATTGCAGGTTTACCGAAGTTATTTCTCCAAGCCTCCAGTCTGGTAACAGATTCTCGTTTTTCTTTTAAATCAGCGCCCGAAGAAAAATTATCTCCAGTTCCGGTGTAGATAACTACTCTAGATTCCAGGTCATATCTTAAAGAAGCATTAAATTCAGTAAGCTCCCGAAGAATTTCTGTATTAAGAGCATTTAACGAATTAGGTCTATTTAAATAAACCCAACATATATGTCCTTCTTTTTTTACTTTTAAATGTTTCATTGATTTTCAGATAGGTATTTCTCAGCATCAAGAGCTGCCATGCATCCTAAACCAGCAGAAGTTATAGCCTGTCTGTAAATATGATCAGAAACATCTCCGGCAGCAAAAACACCTTCTACACTCGTTGAAGTTGCATTGCCTTCTAGTCCAGAATTAATCTGTATGTAACCATCCTTCATATTTAATTGATCTTTAAAAATATCAGTATTGGGGTTATGACCTATTGCAATAAATACACCCTCAAGATCCAATTGACTTGTTTCATCTTTTATAACGTTTTTTAAGTTTAGACCTGAAACTTTATTACTGTCTCCTAAAACTTCTTCTACAATATGATCCCATAGAATTTCCATCTTTCCTTCTTCTACTTTCTTAAAAATCCTCTTTTGAAGGATTTTGTCAGCTCTTAATTCATCTCTTCTGTGAATAAGTATTACTGAAGAACAAAGATTCGATAAGTAAAGAGATTCCTCAGCTGCTGTGTTACCACCTCCAACCACAGCTACTTTCTTGTCTTTATAAAAAAATCCATCACAAGTGGCACAAGCACTAACACCTTTACCTAAATAAGCTTCTTCAGAAGGCAGTCCCAGATATTTAGCGGAAGCCCCAGTGGCTATTATTAGTGAATCACATTCATAAGTTTTAGTATTTCCTTGCAATGTGAAGGGGTTGTTGAGGAGGTCTGCTTTTTCAATGTGATCAACAATAACTTCCACGTTTAATGATTCGACATGTTTTAACATTCTTTCCATCAATTCAGGTCCTTGAAGTCCGTCACTATCTCCAGGCCAGTTTTCCACATCAGTGGTGGTAGTCAATTGACCACCTTGTTCCATCCCTGTAATAACACAAGGATTAAGTCCCGCTCTAGCAGCATAAACGGCAGAGGTATACCCAGTCGGTCCGGATCCTAGTATTATTAATTTTCTATTTAACTTATCTTCCATGGTCTAAATTATAACTTCGAAATGATAATAAGTTATTGTTGAAAGTTAGAACAAGCTTTAAATAATCTATACAATACGGAAAACATATTACTGCAAGTGGCAAAAAAGGCTCAAGCAACAAAGAAATCAGCTGAACAAGCTGTCTCTTTTTCTCGCTTAAAACTAAACCAACTTTTCTTTGAATCTCTATTAATTGTTCAAGGTTTTCTTGGGATATTCGTAATAATTTCTCTTTTTACTTATTCTTCTCAAGATCCTGGTTGGAACTCACAGACTTTTTCTAATCCTCTGGTAGGGGAAGAGTTTGGGGTTTCTAATGCTGTCGGCTCTTGGGGAGCTTATTTAAGTGATTTCCTATTTACCATCGTTGGGTATATGGCGTATTTAGTACCTTATTGGCTACTGTGGCCACTTATAAGACATTTCATATTTTTTAGAAGACCAATACAGTTTTCACAAATTTATTCAGGACTTATAGGGATTAGAATTCTAGGGTGGTCTTTATTTTTAATCTCAAGTTCAACCTTATTATCAATATTTATAGAGCCTGGTAGCTCTTTCTTACCAGAAGATACAGGAGGCTTAATAGGATCAGCTGTTTCTTCTTATACTTTAGAGCCATTAAGTTTTATAGGCAGTAGTCTTCTTTTCATTTGTTTAGGCTTGTTAGGACTTACTTTATCTTTAGAAATATCTTGGACAACCTTAATAATTAAGGCACAAGAATATTTAATAGAATTTGGGGGTGAGTTCGGAGAGAAATCTGCAGACTTTCTAAAAAAAATTAGAGAAAAGCAAAGACTGAGACAAGACAAGGTTGATAGACAACAAAGGGTTTTAGAGGAAGTTAAGAAAAAAGAAAAGATAAAAGCGCCTGAAGTTATTGAAGCAAAGGAAAAGATTGAAACTAGTAAAAGAGTCCAACAAGAAAAACAAGAAGAACTTTTTGAATACAAAGAAGCTGCGAATCCTCCCAAGCTCTCTTTGCTGGATAAAAAAACAGAAGAGCTTTCTGACGAGACATCTGAACATTCTCTCAGGCAATTAGGTAACTTAGTTATAAGTAAGCTTTCAGAATATGGCATTGATGACGTAACAGTTGAATCGATTCAGCCCGGTCCTGTGGTTATCAGGCTAGAGTTAAAGCTTCCCACTGGGTTAAAAGTAAATCAAGTTTCTAACATTCATAAAGATCTGGCTCGCTCTCTCGCCAAAACAAGTGTAAGAATAGTTGAGGTTATAGAAGGGCGAGATACCATTGGAGTAGAAGTACCTAGAGAAGATAGACAGCCAGTTCTTTTAAGTGAAGTCCTTTCTAGTACTGAATACGATGACTCAAAAAGCCCTCTTACCGTGGCTTTAGGAAAAGATATTAGTGGTTCGGCAGTAGTTGCTGAATTGTCTTCTATGCCTCACTTACTTGTAGCAGGAACTACTGGTTCTGGTAAATCTGTAGCAATTAATTCAATGCTTGTAAGCATTCTCTTCAAGGCGAGTCCCGAACAGGTTAGATTAATTTTGATAGACCCAAAAATGTTAGAACTCTCAGTGTATGAAGATATTCCGCATTTATTGTGTCCAGTGATTACTGATATGAAAGAAGCCTCAAGTGGTTTACGTTGGTGCGTGAATGAGATGGAAAGGCGATATAAGTTGATGGCTCAGCTGGGAGTAAGGAATCTCAATGGATACAACAAGAAAGTGTCCGAAGCAATAAAATCAGGTACAGCCATAAAGGACCCCCTTTGGAAGAAAGAAGAGGATGAGGAATTGGAAACGGAGGCACCTAACTTAGAAAATCTTCCCAATATTATTTTAGCTGTAGATGAATTAGCAGATCTAATGATGATAGTTGGTAAGACTGCAGAACAATTAATTGCAAGAATTGCTCAAAAAGCGAGGGCAGCTGGAATCCATATGCTTTTAGCTACTCAGAGGCCTTCTGTTGATGTTATAACCGGTCTTATAAAAGCCAATATTTCTGCAAGAATAGCTTTTCAGGTAGCTACAAAAATTGATTCTAGGGTAATTCTCGATCAAGGAGGAGCAGAACAGTTGCTTGGGAAGGGAGACATGTTGTATTTAGCCGCAGGTACCTCAATTCCACTACGAGTTCATGGAGCTTTTGTAGGAGATGATGAAGTCAAAAGAGTAGCTGAAGACTGGAGGCATAGAGGTAAAGCAATTTACATAGACGAAGTGACACAAGAAGAAGGTCCAGTTATAGGAATGCCAGGGATTCCTTCTGGTGTAGATCCTAATGAAGATGGCGAGGTAGATGAACTCTATGATGAAGCTGTTTTATTTGTTACTCAATCGAGGCGAGCTTCTATTTCAGCAGTGCAAAGAAGACTTAGAGTAGGTTATAACAGGGCTGCAAGATTAATTGAAACAATGGAAGCAGCTGGAATAGTGAGCCCAATGGCAGCTAATGGGAATAGGGAGGTCCTAGTGTCTCCTCCACCTGAAGATTAACTGTTACTATAACTTTTTTTAGTTATGAGATATTTAGTTTCCTTTTTTCTTATTTCTTCTATTCTATTTTTAATTCCAAGCATAAACGCCTCACCTGATAGAGTTGATTCAGTTAACAATACTAGGGAAACCACACATCCTAGTTTAGAAAGCCAGGGAGGATTTATTGAAGGTCCAAATTACCTATTTGAGTCAATAAAAACTCATAAATTCTTTTCAGCTAATTTTGAGCAAATAACTATTCATGATGAAAAAAGAAGACTGGTTAGAGGCAAGATAATAGCTAATAGATCAGGAAAATTTAAGATCTCTTATTATGAACCACTTAACGAAATAATGTTTTCAGATGGTAAGGATTTTTATAGGTATGATCCAGAGCTAGAACAAGTTAATGTTCAACCCTTAGATGAACTGTTAAGTGAAACACCCATAGGACTATTTACTCTAAATCTTGAAGAAATAAAAGGGCTCTTTGATGTTGAAGATTGTGAAAGTAATTTGAACAGCTATTCTTGCCGGTTAACTAGTAAAAAAGAAGAGAGTTTCATTAGATGGATTAACATCACTATTAAAAATAGTGTTTTTTATTCGTTAAGATATTTAGATTCATTTGGTCAAATTGTTTCATTAAAGTTCAAAGAAGCTTCTTTAAGTGGAATTCCTACTGAAGAATTTAAGTTAATTATTCCTGAAGGAACTGATATTGTTAGCTTTAGAGGCAATGCTAATTAAGCACCCAAATTTATGTTAGATTCAAAATTATTAAGAAATTCACTTGATTTAGTTGAAGACGCTTGTAAAAAAAGAGGGTTTGAAGTTGATCTGAATGTCTGGAAAAAATTAGAAGAAAAAAGAAAGGCATTGCAATCTGATACGGAAAAAATGCAAGCTTCTTTAAATGGAATATCTAAAGAGATTGGAAAATTAAAGACAGCTAAAAAAAATACTTCAGCAAAAGAAAAAGAAGCATCTACTTTAACTGAAGGCATTAAAAAGAAGTCTAGTAAGTTAGATTCAATTCTGGAAGATTTAAACTATTTTAGTTTAGGGCTTCCAAATATTCCTGACCCTGATGTACCAGTTGGTAGTTCTGAAGAGGATAATTTAGAGATACGAACCTGGGGCAGTATTCCAGAGTTTGATTTTCAACCTAAAGATCATATAGAGATTGGAAAGCTAATAGGTGGAATAGACATGGAAGCTGGTTCAAGAATTACAGGCTCTAGATTTTCTGTGTTGAAATCAGATCTAGCAGGTTTACATAGATCTCTTACACAATTTATGTTGGATTTACACACAAAAGAACATGGATATGAGGAATTGTATGTGCCCTACATAGTTAACTCTGATTCTCTAATAGGAACAGGACAGTTACCTAAATTTGAAAAAGATCTTTTTAAAATTGAAGGTGATGAAAATTACTACTTAACTTCGACAGCAGAAATTCCAGTCACCAATATGTTAAGGGACCAGATAATTGACTCTAAGAAACTTCCTATTAAATGGGTGAGCCATACTCCCTGTTTTAGAAGCGAAGCTGGTAGCTATGGAAAAGACACTAGAGGGTTAATGCGTCTTCATCAATTTGAAAAAGTAGAATTAGTGCAAGTAGTGGAGGGAGGCAATTCGGAGGCAGTTTTAGAAGAATTAACCTCGCATGCTGAAGTAGTAATGCAAGCTCTAGAGATTCCTTACAGAGTTGTTTCTCTTTGTACTGGTGATCTGGGATTTAGTGCAGCCAAAACCTATGACATAGAAGCTTGGATTCCTTCGCAAGAGAACTACAGAGAGATTTCTTCCTGTAGTAATTTTAGGGATTTTCAATCAAGAAGGATGCGTGCAAGATGGAAGAATAATGATAAAAACTCTAACGAACTAGTTCACACACTTAACGGATCTGGTTTAGCGGTAGGAAGAACTTTATTAGCAATTATTGAGCTTAATCAACTTGAAGATGGGTCCATCAAGGTTCCAGAAGCTTTAAGGAATTATTTTAGCAAGGATAAGATTTCACTAACTGAATCTGAGTAAAAGAACAAACCAGAGACTTGTCCACCAGATACCCTTTTTTCTATAAATTTCTTGGGATTGAGGGCTTCTCCAGCGTGACTTGAGAGCTCATTGATACATACAAAAGTAGCCATAAAAAAATATTAATTTGATCATTTCACATTGTGAACTAAAGAAGGTATTATTTGGTCTAGATATTTTAATATTTCCACGGCGTGTGTGTGAAATAATTGGGGTTAAACACTTAACAGTTATAAATTAGTCTTGGTCAATTCAAAAGGAAATCCTAGAATAGTTTTTGACTTGAGTGTTTTTTAATAATTATTGGGGATCTTTATGACAAGTTTTAAAAAATTATTTCTTCTCTCTTCTATTTTTACCTTTTTACTTGCTTCTGTGCCTGTACTAGCAGATGTAGATACTACTTCGTCCTTGCGTGGAAGTGTAAATGTTTCAGGGGCGACAATTTTGGCAGAACATACACCCACGGGCATTACTAAGGCCACAACTGCTGGAACTTCAGGAAACTTTACATTAACGTTCTTGCCAGTTGGCGGACCTTATGAAATAACGGTTTCTGCACCGGGTTATCAATCGGAGCAGCAAGGAGGTATTTATTTAGTATTAAATGAAACTGCAAGTGTAAAAATAACTTTAGCTCGATCGGATGCAGAAGAGTTGGTGGTAACTGCAGCTGCAGGTTCTGTAATAGTAAGAACAGGAACGGGGACGCTGTTATCAAGAGATCAGATGGATGCAGTTCCTACAATCAATAGATCAGTGGCTGACTTTGCTAAGATGGACCCAAGGGTTTCCATCAACAGTGCTTCGAGTAGATACACTGAGATTTCTGTGATGGGAGCTAATAACAGATTTAATGATTTCTCTATTGACGGTGTTAGTTTTAATGATCCCTTTGGCTTGAATGCTAATGGATTTGCTACTATGCGTAATCCTATTAGTTTGGATTTTGTAGACCAAATATCGATAGATATCACACCTTATGATGTTGCTCGGGGTAACAACACGGGCGGATCTATTGCAGTAGTGACAAAATCTGGATCGAACGAATTCCATGGCTCTGCTTATTATTCTGAAAGAGACGAATCTAATGTCGGAGAAGATACTGATGGTAACGATTATCCTAAATTTACCGAGGAGATTAAAACCTTTACCGCATCAGGCCCGATAATTAAAGACAGACTTTTCTTCTTCGTAGGGTATGAAGAATTTGAAAAATCAAACCCAGCTCTCTACGGAACTGTCGATAGTAATGCGCAGAACAAAGCAGAATATGTAACGACTGCAATGGCAGACCAGATTAAAAATATTGCTAGCAGTAGATACGGTTATGATGCCGGCATAATCAATGGAGCTTCTTTCCCAGAAACTCATGAGGAATATACGGTTAAGATAGACGCAGTACTCAATGATGCCAATAGAGCAATTCTTAATTACTCTAAAGCTGAAAGCTATTACCCCCGTAAGTACAATGGTGGGGCTACAGTTTTTAGCAACAACTATTACGCTAAACCGCCTGTGATAGAGCGAAAATCAGTGACTCTTTATAGTGATATAACTGATCGGTTAAGAACAAAACTCAAGTTTACGCAGTGGTCGATGGATGAAAATGATGCTTCCATCGGCGATGGACTTTTCCCTGAGGTTAGACTGAACCTTGGTGGTGACAGCGTCTATTTGGGAGGTGATAGGTACCGTGGTGCAAATCACATCATGGTTGATGAAGACATTCTAGTTTTTAAAGCGGATTACGATAACGATGATAATGTTTTAACTTTTGGAATAGAAAGAACTGAAACAGATGTTTATAACTTATTTATTGCTCGTTATAACGGAGAAATTCAATTCAACAGCATAGAAGATTTTGAAACTGGTATGTGGAGTTATTTAAGATTTCACACTCCCATAGCGGGTAATGATCAAGTGGGTACAGCTGCTGCTGATTTCAGCATTGAAAAAGATACCATGTACTTTCAAAATAAATGGTATGCAGGTGATGACTTAACTTTTACCTTTGGCTTTCGATATGACAAAGTCTTGACTCCAGATTATCCACATCTAAATCCTAAATTCCTAGAAAGAAATGGCATTGGTAATAATCAGAGATTCGATTTTGATCTCATTCAACCACGGGTGTCCTTTAACTACGATGCCACTTCAATGTTTGGAGACAGGGTAGTTGATGCAACCATTAGAGGAGGAAGAGGTCTGTTCCTCGGAAGGATTCCTAGAGTGTGGTACGGAAATGCCTACTCAAGGTCAGGAGGACTAACAGACTACAACCGCTTTAGATCATACAGCGATGTTATAGGTCCTATGCCCGCTTCCAGTACAGCGGATCCACATTTCTTCTGGTTAGGATCAACCAGCAACTATGAGGTAAGAAGTGCTTGGTACGGAGATGCCCAGGGAACGGATCCAGGTTTTGAAGCGCCTAGTTCTTGGAGAACAAACATCGCCTTGGATTTGTTGACTGCTAAAGGTTATGACTTCACAGTTGAATACAACCGAGATCAGATAAATGAAGGTGTTTTCTATCAAGATCTTGGTATAACCCAAACTGGAACTTTAGCTGACGGCAGAGGTACCTATACTGGCGCTGGTGATTTCTGGCTTTCTAATACTGAATTAGGCGATACTGAGGCCATAACATTTATTATGAAGAAAGAATGGAATGATGTTAAATTCATGACAGCTTATACCAATATGGATGCCAGTGATGTATATGCTCTAACGTCTGCTCAAGCAGAATCAGCTTACGGATATCAGCAAAGATGGGACGGCGAAAATATGAGTGCTAACAGATCAAGTTTTATGGTAGAACACAAATTCTTAGCCACACTTGACTATACCACTCAGCTCCTTGGAGACAATGACACTCGTTTCTCTCTTGTTTTTGTTAGAAAGGCAGGAGAACCTTACAGTGTTGTTTTTGATGAGCCTGGATACAACAGTGTAACTGGAAATTCGCGTTTCTATGCTGATTACAGTTTAGCTTATATCCCTACAGGAGCTTCAGATCCTAATGTGTCCTTTACAAGCGCTGCAGTGGCAACTGCTGTGATGGCGCATGTGAATTCAACAGGTTTAAGTGGCTATAAAGGAAGCCATGTTCCAAAGAATGCTTTTAATAGCCCTTGGTACAGCCGACTTGATTTGAGGGTCACTCAGGATATTAAGGTATTTGGTGATACTAAATTAGTTGTGTTTCTAGATGTGCTTAATTTGCTGAATATGATTGATGATGAAAAAGGTATTGTCAGAGAATACTCTTATAACAACAGTCGACAAATTATAGTGGATGGGGTTACTTCAACAGGTCAATTTATTATCTCTGGAGTAGATCCTGATGATAGTCTGTGGATTCAAAACAATGACGGTCAATCTGCTTGGAATATTAATTTAGGATTTAAGTATCAATTCTAATAATTAAGACCTGATTAAAAAGAACGCCACTTTTTTAAGTGGCGTTTTTTTATAGTCTTGGGCCCCCAACCAAACAAACCTTAGTGGCATAAATGACAGCTTCTCTTAGAGCTCTCTCATTATCTAAAGAATCTAAGTGTGAAAGAAATACTCCTATCAATGCATCCCCAGCACCATTTGTATTAACAATAGACACCTCTTCTGCTTTTACTTGAATTTGGTTATACCGACAGCCATTAGCGCCATAAGAACATAGGACGTCGCAGTTTGGTTTGATGTTTTCATTAAGAAGATTAATTTCTTTCTTGTTGCCAAAAAGTAAATCGATAGATTCACCTAGAACCCATTTGATTTCTGTTAAGTTAGTTTGGATTAAATTGATATCTGCTAAACCAAAAGCTATTTTTAGCTTGTTTTGTTTAGCAACTCTCAAGGCTTCTTTAGCTGTTTTTAGTCCATTGGGAGTGCACACTGAGAAAGCATCAAATAATAACCAGTCGCTTTTTGACAATTCCTCTAAATTTAAACAATTAGGTTTTAAGTCCTCATTAGCAGATAAATTTGAAGCCATAGTGCGTTCCCCATCAGGAGTAACAAAGATAAAACATACTCCTGTTGGATTAGCAGAGTTTTGATGAAACACTTCGAAGGAATTTTCAGAAAATCCTTCCATAAAAATATTATTTTCTTGGTCTTTGCCTAATGAACAGCTAAATAGACAAATTGATCCTTGAGTTGAAGCGGCTTGGAGGGAATTTGCAATAGAACCACCTGGCTCTTTACTAAGTATCTTGTTTTTAAATTGACTTAACCAAATTTTTTGTTGCTCAGAACTAATGTGAACCATACTTCCTTTTTTTATATTAAGTGCTCTTAGCTCTTCTTCAGATATAGAAACTTCTATGTCAATTAGTGCATTCCCGAATCCATAAATTTTTGCCATATATCAAGTATTTCTCTTCGTTCTCATATAGAATTTTAACTCTTATTTTATTGAGGTTGTTATTTTGCCACTACCATTTTCAGTTTTATCTTTAGATCTTTGGAAAAAGGACCCTCGAAATTTCTCACTACTATTAGGTCAAAATTTTGAAAAATCTGGCTTTTGCGGTATTTCCAATCATTCACTTAATAAACATCTTATAGATGAAGTCATGGAAATATTCAAAGAATTCTTTTCTTTCTCAGAAAAGAACAAGATGGTTTATTTTGAACCAAATTTAGGTGGAGCAAGAGGTTATACACCTATAAAAGTAGAAACCCCTAAAGGCGGATATGAAGCTGATGTTAAAGAATTTTGGCAAACTGGCAGGACAATACCTCCTGACCATTCTTTTACAAAGTGGATGCCTCAAAACAAGTGGGTAACTGAAATACCTGAATTTAAAGAAAAAGTTGAAGAATTATTCAGTCAATTTGATTCATTAGGTCAAATTCTTTTGCAATCTATTGAAATATTTCTAGATCTTGAGCAAGGATATTTTGAGAAGGTAGCAAATCAAGGAAACAGTGTCATGCGATCAATTCATTACCCTCCGGTTAGGGAAGATGATAGAGGAGAGAGATCAGGGGCGCATGAAGACATTGACCTTATTACGTTACTCATTGGAGGGCACCAACCAGGATTAGAAATTAAAACTAAAGATAACAATTGGATTTCTGTTGATACTGAACTAGAGGTCATAGTTTGTAATATTGGGGATATGCTACAAAGATTCACTAATCACAAGCTGGTTTCAACAACACATAGAGTTAACGCCCCAAAAGAATCTATGCATTTATCACGCTTTTCAGTTCCCTTCTTCGTACACCCTAATCCTAACTGGCTTATTGAAACTTTAGATTCTTGCTGTTCAGAAGATAATCCTAAGAGATATCCAGATGCAATTCTTGCAGAAGATTACTTACAAGAGCGTCTGAAAGAAATAAAATTAATCTCATGATGGAATATTTACAACCTATCCTTGGATTTTTTGCACTTCTATTACTTGGAGCAGTGTTTAGCGAGAACATCAAAGCTATTAAGATTAAGTATCTTGTTAGTGCAGTGGTCATACAAGTTGGGTTGGCTTATATGTTAATTAACTTACCTATTATTTCTTCGTTTTTTGAGTACTTGTCTTATGGAGTTATGACCCTAAAAGACGCTAATGATTATGGCACTGCTTTCGTTTTCGGTTATTTAGCAGATGGTGCTCCAAATGCACCATTCCAAATTTCCAATGAAGCGAATACCTTTATTTTTGCTTTTGGAGGCTTAACTCTTATTATTGTAATGTCAGCAATTTCAGCATTGTTATGGCATTGGAGAGTCATTCCTGTTTTGGTTAATGCTCTTGCAGTAATTTTTAAGAAACCTCTTGATGTAGGAGGCCCAGTTGGCTTAAGTGCTACTGCAAACATTTTCTTAGGACAAGTTGAGGCACCTTTATTGGTACGTCCTTATTTAGCAACCATGTCTAAAAATGAACTTCTCATATTAATGACAGTTGGGATGTCTACTATTGCAGGGTCAGTCATGGTGATTTATACAACCATGCTTGCACCTATTTATGGTTTAGGACTCATAGGTCATTTTCTGACGGCTTCATTGATTTCGGTACCGGCTGCAATAATGTATGCCAACATGATGATCCCAAGTGATACAAAAACAGATTTTCCTGCAGACGATTCTTCAAAAATGTACTCAAGTACTGTGGATGCTATAACTCGTGGAACACAGTCAGGCATAGATATCTTCTTAAATGTTGCGGCAATGCTAATTGTAGTGATGGCTTTAGTATTTTTAATCAACGCAATGCTGGGTGTCTTTCCTGATATCCAAGGACAACCTCTAACAATGGAACGCATAGTGGGATGGATTTTTGCTCCTTTGGCTTGGTGTATGGGAATTCCGTGGCAAGAATCTCAAGCAGCTGGTGAATTATTAGGAATTAAGACTATTCTTAATGAATTTGTTGCCTATATTTATCTTGCTGATACGAGTACTTATGTCCTATCTGAAAAAAGCAGTTTAATCATGCTTTATGCTTTATGTGGATTTGCAAATTTTAGCAGTGTAGGGATACTCTTAAGCGGTATGAGTGCAATGGTACCTGAAAGGCGTGAGGACTTAATCGCAGTTAGTGTAAAGGCTCTTTGGGCGGCTTTGCTGGCTTCTTGCATGACTGGTTTTATTGTAGGGATTCTTTAGTTACCCAGGTCTTTTTTATTAAAGTGTGCTCTACATAAAGGAATATATTTCTCGTTACCTCCAATTTCTAATTGTTCCCCTTCACTGAGAATATTTCCTTTGCTGTCTAGTCTTACAACCATGGTTGCTTTTCTACCACACCAACATACAGTTTTAATCTCCTTTAGATTATCAGCCCAAGCTAATAGATATTTACTCCCTTCAAACAATTCTCCTTGAAAGTCGGTTCTAATACCAAACGCTAAAACAGCTATATCCAACTCATCAACTATTTTGCCTAGTTGCGCAACTTGGTTTTTTTTCAAGAACTGGGCTTCGTCAATCAAAACACATTTAATTTTCTTTAGTTCTTTGTCTTCTATTAGGTTTTGGAATAAGTCAGTTGCTTCGGAAAAAGAATTAGCATCAGCACTTATACCTATTCGGGAAACAATTTTATTTTCCTCGTATCTATTGTCACCAGAAAAAGTAAACATCTTAGTTTTCATTCCTCTTTCTAGATAATTGTGATTAGCTTGGAGTAATGCAGTAGATTTTCCAGCATTCATTGATGAGTAGTTAAAGTAAAGCTTTGCCATGAGATTAGTTTAGGTTTTGCTTCAATGTTGGTCCAGTAATAAGTGTGATAGTATGCCACGCTCCAAATGTCGCAGATAAAAGATATCGAAGAAAATATTCAAGAAGAATCAACCGAGATTACTCATCCTGAAACTTTAAGTGTTTGGGGTTTAGCCTGGCCTCCAATTGTAGGAAATTTACTTTTTGCGAGTGTTGGTGTTATTTCGATTAAAGCGGTGGGCACTCTAGGGGCTGAGGCAGTAGCAGCTGTTGGGACTGGTCAGAGAATGGTTTGGGTCTTTCAGGCCCTTTTAATGGCTGTTATGACAGGAACTACAGCATTAGTAGCTAGAGCAGTTGGTTCTAAAAATATGATAGAAGCTGCTCATGTCACCAGACTTGCCATTGGAGTTAGCATAGCACTATCACTTGTAACTACACTTGTGATTGTATTGTTTGCAGAAAAATTTATCGGAATTTTTGGTTTAGATCCAGTTGCACAAGAATTAGCTGTTACTTATTTAACAATTTCAATTTTATTTATTCCATTTATGGCAATCGGGATGGTAATAGGAGCAGCGTTAAGAGCTGCCGGAGATGTAAAAACTCCGATGTATATTGGTATTTTTACTAATATTATTGCGATTTATCTTCTTTTAGGTCTCGTCAATGGTCAGTATGGAATGCCTAAGTTAGGCATACTAGGAGCTGCTTTAGCCATGGGTATCTCTTTTACAATTGGTGCAGCAATTCAACTATATTTGTGGTTAGCCAATAAATTAGTTGTGCCATTAGGAAAAGCTGGATCTTTTACGAAAGAAAGGCTCAGGCAACTAATTACTATTAGCTATCCAGCAGGTATAGAAAGTTTCGTCTTCCAATTTGGAATGTTATCTTTCTTCTGGATAGTTGCTATGTATGGAACAGAAGAAGTAGCAGCCTATAATATTGGAGTCAATATATTGATGTTGTCTTTTATTCTGGGAAATGGTTTTTCCGTGGCCGCCGCAACATTATCAGGTCAATTCCTTGGAGCTTCAGACCCAGTTGCAGCATACAAGAGTGGTTACCAAGCTGCTGGAATGACCATGTTAGCAATGAGCTTGAGTGGCCTTCTTTTAGCTTTTTTTGCCGAACCTATCGCTTGGTTTTTTATTAAGGATGAAGAAGTAGTTAAGTTCGCGGTCATCTTTGTATGGATTTTTGCAATGGCTCAACCCTTTATGGCATTAGAGTTTTCTCTTGGAAGCACCTTGAGAGGAGCAGGAGATACCAGATCGCCTCTAGTCATAACCATTATTGGTTTATTAATAATAAGAGTTCCTATTGCTTTCTTACTTTACTACTTGGAAATGCCCGTACAGTGGATCTTCGCTACTTTAATCATAGATTACTTTGTTAAAGGAATTCTTCTGATCACTCGTTATAGATCAAAAAGATGGATGAAAGTGCTAAAAACCTCTTCCTAGATTTATAATATTGTAATGAATTATGTTTCTCTCATTCTCATATCTTTTTTCTTGTTTGGATGTGATTCAACTCAAGATACTAAAATAATTCCACCATTAGCACCATCAGATTTAATTGAGCATTCTCAAGAATTTGAGAAACAAGTTATATCTGTCTCGGAAAAAATCCATGTTGCAATTGGCTATTCCTTAGCTAACTCAATTATGGTCGAAGCGGAAGAAGGGAAAATAATAATAGATACTACAGGAACCATAGAAACAGGGAGGGAGGTAAGATCTTTATTTGATCGCCTCAACCCTTATCCAATTAAAGCAGTTATATACACACATAATCATGGTGATCATGTTTTTGGGGCAAGGGCATTTGTAGATAATTCAGATATTGAAGTTATTGCGCACGAAACCACAGAAGAATATATAAATCGAATACTAGGAATCCTTAGGCCGATTATTAACAAAAGATCATCCCGAATGTTTGGATCATTCTTTCCTGAAGAGGCCATTGAAAATAATGGCATAGGCCCTTTTTTAGAGATAGGTAGAGAAGGCCGACAGACCAGTCTTATTTATCCAACTAAGAAATTTAATAAATCTCTAGAGTTGTCTATATCTGGTTTAGATATCCAACTATTCCATGCTCCAGGAGAGACTAATGATCAGATATTTGTCTGGATACCTAAGTACAAAGCCCTTTTTCCCGGTGATAATTTTTACAGAGCATTTCCTAATTTATACACCATCAGAGGAACGCCCTACAGAGACCTTTCCGGATGGGTAAAAAGTATAGATATGATGAGGTATTTGGAACCTGATTTATTAATACCCAGTCACAGTAAGCCCATAAAAGGAGCTGAAGAAATTGGTAAACACTTAACTGATTATAGGGATGCTATTCAGTTTGTTCATGATCAGACTGTCCGTTTAATAAACAAGGGCATGACTCCTGACCAGATAGCTAACCAAATTACATTACCTGAACATTTAAAGAGCTCACCATTTCTTAAGGAGTTTTACGGAACACCGCAGTGGTCTTCTAAGAATGTATTTACCGGTTACTTAGGCTGGTTTGATGGCAATCCTTCTACGCTTAATCCAGTTTCTGAAGCTGAGGAAGCAGAAAGAATAATTCAATTGTCAGGCGGTAGATCTAAAGTATTTAGTGCAGCTAAGAAATCATTGGATGAAAAAGAATATCAATGGGCTTTGCAGCTAACAGATTATTTATTGTTAGAAGATCCAAACGATGAAGAAATTAAGACGATCAGAAACTCTGCATTAAATTCCCTGGGTGAGATGAGTGCTAATCCCAATGCTAGGTATTATTATCTTTCCAGTGCAGCAGAGCTTTTACCCGCCTTTAAAGAACCCCCTTTACTTACTCCAACAAAAGAAACTATTGAAAACTTACCCATAGAAATAGTCTTTGAAATTTTAAAGGTAAACTTAATTCCAGAACAAGCTATGGACAAGAATTTGCATTTATCTATCAAATTTACGGATTCTCTTAAATCCTTTTCGTTGATACTTAGAAGGGGAGTTCTTGAAGTTCAGCCTTTCGAAATAGAAGGGTCTAGTGTGCAGATAGAAACAGATGAAGTTTCTTGGAAGGAAGTAGTTACTGGAAATAGAAGTCTGCCAGTGTCTATGGCAACTGGATTATTATCAGTTACAGGAGATAGGGTTAGTTTAATAAACTTTTTCAACTCGTTTAGGGAGTAAAGATATGTCAGCAGAAATAGATCTCAAGGTATCCTTGGAAAACCAAATAGGGATAGTGGAAATCAATAGACCTCCAAATAATCATTTTGATTACAAGCTTATTTCTTATATCGCTGATTGCTTTGATAATTTTGATAAAGATATTAATTGCAGATGCATAGTCCTTTGTTCGAACGGAAAGCATTTTTGTGCTGGTGCTAATTTTGGTAAAGATAGGGAAATGCAAGACAAAGCTGATCCTTACTCTGAACTGTACACACAAGCGGTCCGACTTTTTAAGAATAAGAAGCCAGTTATAGCTGCAGTACAAGGAGGAGCTATAGGAGGTGGTTTAGGATTATCCTTAGTCGCAGACTTTAGGATTGGTTGTCCTGAATCAAGGTTTAGTGCAAATTTTTCTAGATTAGGTTTCCATCAGGGGTTTGGAACTACCGTAACTTTACCTCGAGTTGTTGGTCCTCAGAATGCAGCAATGATGATGTTGACTGGCAGGAGACTAAAAGGGCAGGAGTCATTTGATATAGGTCTTATTGATTATCTTGTTCCTTTAAACGAAGTAAGAAGTAAAGCAATTGAGTTAGCTGAAGAAATTTCTGAAGCAGGCCCCTTAGCTGTCCAGTCCATTAGGGCAACTATAAGAGCCGGATTAGCTGAACAAGTAGAGGAGATAGTAGCTTGGGAACTATCCGAACAAGTGCGCTTACAATCTACTAAAGATTTTAAAGAAGGAATAAAAGCTTCTTTAGAAAGAAGAAAACCTAAATTTGAAGGTTCCTAAATAATGAAATTTCCTTCTTTTGATTTGGAAAGAATCCAATCACTCTACGAGAATTCTGTAGAGGTTAATTTAACTGAAAGTGGAATTGAGCCTTTATCTCTAAAGGAACTAATGAATGCAGAAGAACTTGAAGAACTTTTAGATTTACCCATCGGTTATGGCTATACACAAGGAACGCCTTTATTAAGAAAAAGAATTTCTGATCTTTATGATGGCTTTGATGAAAATAATGTACTAGTAACTTCTGGCTCATCAGAAGCCATTTTTTTATCCGCTGTGTTGACAGTTTCTGAAGGAGATAAGGTGGTTATGATGACACCTAATTATCTATCTTTTAACGGTATTGCTGAAGCACTTGGAGCTGAGGTTGATTACGTTTCTTTAATTAAACAAAAAAAATGGGAGTGGGATATAAATAAGTTAGCTGAAATTGTAGAAGATAAAACTAAAGTTATTTCCATATGTAATCCTAATAACCCAACCGGTTCGGTTTTATCTATTAAACAGATGAAAGAGATTATTGAGATAGCTAGAAAGGTAGATACTTACATACTTGTAGATGAGGTATACATAGGAGCTGAGCTGTCTTCTGATAAGACTAAAAGTTTTTTGGGAATGTACGAAAAAACAATAGTCACATCTGGCCTTTCAAAGTCATATTCACACCCAGGCTTGAGGATTGGTTGGATTATTTCAGATAAAAGCTTTGTACAGGAAGCTTGGGCTGTTAAAGATTACATTACCGTAGCAAGTTCAAGTCTTTCTCAACACATAGCCTCCAAAGTTTTGGAACCTGAAACTATTTCTAGATTAAGGTCTAGGACAAGTGAATTGCTTAATGGAAATCTCAAAACTTTCTCAGACTGGATTTTGCCATATTCCAATCACCTTTCTTTCTTAAAGCCTGAAGCCGGAGGTTTTGCTTTCGTGGAATATGATATGGATGTGAACAGTACTGATTTGATCCATGATTTAAGGACTAATGAAGGAGTATTTATAGTCCCTGGAGACAGTTTTGGTATGGAAAATTTTTTTCGAGTAGGACTTGGATCTGAACCTAAAGAATTTAAGAAGGGACTAGACCTTTTATCTAAAGGATTAACCAGAATATTCCCTCATATTTTCACTTAGTTTAAATCTATGAAGTTATATGATTACAATGGCGCACCTAACCCACGAAGGGTTAAGATCTTTGCCGCTGAAAAAAATATACAACTTGAATTAATTCAGTGTGATTTAGCTAAAGGAGAACATAAAACACCAGAGTTTATAGTTAAGAGCCCAAGTGGGAAGATTCCTGTCTTAGAGCTAGATGATGGTCGTTGTATTTCAGAATCAGTCGCTATTTGTCGCTATTTAGAAGAGGTGTATCCAGAGCCAAATTTATTCGGTTCCACCCCTTATGAATTGGCTTATATTGAGAGCAGGAACCGGCATCTTGAACTTGAACTCTGGACGCAAATAGGAATCTCATGGGTGAATGGTCCCATAGTAGGTAGATTGGGTAGATTTAAACAGATAAAAGAAGCTAAAGAAGCTAGTGATAAGAATACAGGAAAGTTTTACGAAAGACTCAATGATGAATTTGCTGTTACTCAGTTTGTAGCTGGAGATAGATACACCATTGCTGATATTACTCTTTTAACAGCGATAGACTTCGCTACAGCCATGGTAGATTTAAAACCAGATCCTGTCTTAACGAATTTGTATAGATGGCATAAGGAAGTTTCAGAACGGCCCAGCTCAAAGATATAGAAAAAAGAAAAAGGTATCAAACTGCAGATGCGTTTGGATATAGAATTTTAAAGTTCTTAGAAAAGAATTTTTCACGATCCTCTTTGGTTAAGGTTTCAGTTGAACGGCTAAACCGGCCAATTGGATCACGACCACCTTCCGCGTGTGGATAATCTGATGAAAACATATACAAATCAGGACTTGATTCAGATACAAGCTGTGCTACATCTTCAAACGGGTAGGGGGTAAATCGTAGTTGTTCAGCTATTTGTTCACTGGGTCTCCGTTTCATTTTCGCTAACTGAGGTTCAGAACGAGACCAGATCCCAACTGCATGATCTAATCTTCTTATCATGTCCGGGACCCAACCTGCTCCAATTTCAATTACGCCACCTTTTAGATTGGGATGAGCTTCCAACACTCCATCCAAAACCAGAGTAGATATAAAAATATTAGAGGTAAAATGAATTGCAGTGAGATCCTTACTTCCAATTACTTCAGCACCACCTCGCGCTGTTAAATTGCTAGGCATTCCATCATTCATCCATTTATCACCTATAGTTAATGGAGAACTACCAACATGCAAAATAAAAGGTAAGCCAGCTTCGGCAAGTGTAGCCCAAAGGTGGTGATGTTCCGGATGTCCAGGTGAGCGTCCTCCAGGAGCCTCAGCTGCAATCCATATAGCTCCCAGATTAAGTTTAATGGCTTGTTCAATTTCTACTAAAGCTCGTACCGGATCTTGAAAAGGTACCATAGCTACACCTATCAATCTAGAATCCTTCTCACAAAAGGCTTGCATAGCACGATTGTGAGCAGCGGCAGCACCGTAGGCAATATCGTCATTAGAGGCCCCAAAAATTAAACGAGCGCAAAAAGAAGAAAATATTACCTGCTTTTGAAAACCTAAGAGATCAAGAGCTTGGCTACGTTCTTTGCCATTAAAGGCTCCTAAAGCATCGTGCCACTTGGGCCCTTTTGTTATGTTATCTCCCAGTTTTAAAAGTCGCTTAACCTCTTCGGGTTTATGGCCCTTCTTACCTTCGTGAGTATCTGGATTAAACTGACCCGTAAGTGATTTCTTTAGGTTAGGTAGGATATCAAGAATACCTGCACTAGCGTGGGCGCTAAGAAAGTCTGGCAACTCCATCAAGTGACTGTCGGCATCAAAAATTATACGATCACCAGCATATGTCATCACACCACCGAACTAATCTATTTTTTATGATACCCACCCGATACCATTCTGATAGCTTTAAACATAAACATCAAGACAGCAAGGGAAAGAACAATGCATAACATTTATAGAAGCTAGATATTGTTATAATTTCGAAAAGAATATTTAAGGTAAAAATGAAAACAGTTAATTTAGGAGAGCTTGAAGTGAGTGCTATCGGTCTTGGATGTATGGGGATGTCTCAAGCATATGGCAAAGCTGATCCGGTAGAATCTGAAAGGACACTTCATCGAGCACTTGATATCGGTGTAACTTTCTTAGATACAGCAAATGTCTATGGCTTGGGACACAATGAAGAATTAGTAGGTCGCGTACTCAAAGGACGCCGAACTGAAATGCAACTGGCCACCAAGTTTGGTATTGTTGTGAAAGATGGCAAAAGAGGTATAGACGGTCACCCAGATCAAGTGATCCTACGTTGTGATGAAAGTCTTGCAAGACTACAAACCGATGTAATTGACCTTTACTATCTGCACCGTTTAGATCCAACTGTACCAATTGAAGATACAGTGGGCGCTATGTCTTTATTGGTAGAAGCAGGAAAAGTTAGGTACTTGGGATTATCTGAAGTTTCTGCCAAGACACTTAGGAAAGCTCACGCCATCCATCCTATTTCAGCTGTTCAATCTGAGTATTCTCTCTGGACCCGAGATCCAGAAGCGTATGTTCTTGAAGCTTGCAAAGAGCTTGGCGTGGGCTTTGTTCCCTTTAGCCCCATGGGACGTGCAATTTTGACTGGGGTTATCAAAGACGGTGACGCCTTAGCTGGTAAAGGAGATATGCGTTCAACCATGCCTAGGTTCCAGGGAGAAAACCTAGATAAAAATCTAAGTTTGGTCGAAGAACTGGGAGAGCTTTCAATTGCTAAAGGTTGTTCTAAGGGTCAATTAGGACTTGCTTGGTTACTTGCTAAGGGAGAGTTCATCGCACCAATTCCAGGTACTAAACATGTTAAATACCTCGAAGAAAATGCGGCTGCTGTTAGTGTTTCATTAAGTGTTGAGGAACTATCGAAGCTGGACAAACTTTTCTCCCCAAGTAATATAGCTGGAGACCGGTACACATCCTCAGGAATGGCTTCTTTAGATCGTGATTAAAATTAAATAGGAGAAAATAAATGAAAATACTTTGTATCTTATATGACGACCCAAAAGGCGGAATGCCTTCAAGTTATCCAGTAAAGGAACTTCCTAAACTCGAAAAATATCCTGATGGTATGACATTACCAACTCCTAAAGGAAGAGATTTTATACCGGGTGAATTACTAGGTTGTGTATCTGGTGAGTTGGGTTTGAGAAAGTTTTTAGAAGATAGAGGGCATACACTAGTGGTTACATCTGATAAAGATGCCGAAGGTTGCATTGCAGATAAAGAAATAGTTGACGCTGATGTTGTAATTTCACAACCATTTTGGCCGTATTATCTAACAAGAAAAAGAATAGAAAGTGCACCAAATTTAAAAATGGCAATTACAGCTGGCATTGGTTCTGACCATGTAGATTTACAGGCCGCAATGGACCATAAAGTTGATGTAGTTGAGGTGACCTATTGTAATTCAAGGTCAGTTGCAGAACATATTGTTATGATGATTTTATCTTTAGTCAGAGATTATCATAATCAACACAGGATAGTGAATGAAGGTGGTTGGCATATCGCTGATGCCGTTAAGAGGTCTTATGATGTAGAAGGTATGCATGTAGGCACAATTGCTTCGGGTCGTATTGGTTATGATGTGTTAAGAAAAATGCATCCGTTCGATGTGCATTTACATTATTTTGACAAACATAGATTGGATCCAGATAAAGAACGAGAACTGAATTTAACCTATCATAATTCAGCTGAATCTCTGGTTGCAGTTTGTGATGTTATTAACATAAGTTGCCCACTTCATCCTGAAACGGAACATTTATTTAATGACGAGTTAATTAGTAAATGTAAACCTGGTGCGTATATTATAAATACTGCCAGAGGAAAAATTTGTGATAAGGATGCTATTGCAGCGGCATTAAAGTCAGGACAGTTAAGTGGATATGCAGGTGATGTTTGGTTCCCACAACCGGCACCTAATGATCATGTTTGGAGAACAATGCCACATCACGGAATGACACCACACACTTCAGGAACTTCTTTATCAGCACAGACAAGATACGCTGATGGAGTTAGAGAAATA
>Ga0207990_1000145_pt1 | contig 42243 bp, 37 predicted proteins | sample ETNtaG_8_FD_185780 | JGI IMG/M metagenome (GOLD analysis project Ga0207990, IMG submission 185780) | Marine microbial and viral communities from oxygen minimum zone, Eastern Pacific Ocean - ETNP201406SV75 (SPAdes) (version 2) | ecosystem: Environmental > Aquatic > Marine > Oceanic ...
CAGAGTCATGTAGTCCTCCATTCCGCCAGCGAAGCCACTGCCGCCAGCTGCGAAGGGCCCGGTCTTATAAGTCAGCACCGGAATGAACTGCTCCTTATTCGGATCCGATTCATCAGCAGCCATAGCCGGCACAATGGAAAATGCGCCCAGCACCAGACCGGAGCAGAATGCAACGACCAACTTCTTTATCTTCATCTTTTGCCTCCTTTGAATTTCCACTCCTGCAAACCAATATTTGCCAGAGGGGTTAAACATTACCACGTTTTTACACAAACCACTTTAACCAAAAAATCCGGATCACCACGCCTAATGCGGAAACGGCCAGAGCCGGAGTTTCTCCTTCATTGTGGTCCACAATCTCGCAAGACCATGGGGCTCGACAATCAGGAAAAAAATGATCAGCCCGCCAAAAATCATATGCTCAAGATTAGTGAGCAGTGCCGAGGGCACCTGTCCAGCGAATAGATGCGCAATTTCGTTGAGAACGATCGGCAGGATCACAATAAAAGCAGCGCCCAGGAAACAGCCCAGAATACTTCCCATGCCGCCGATGATGACCATGAAAAGTACTTTCAGCGACACAAACAGATCAAAGGCTGTGAAGTCAACCGACTTAACATAGCAAAAAGCATACAGCGCCCCAGCGACTCCGCCGTAGAAGGAGCTGACCGCAAAGGCGGACAACTTGGTATAGAGTGGCCTGATGCCGATCACCTCGGCGGCAACGTCCATATCCCTAATCGCCATCCAGGCCCGTCCAATCTCACTTCGAACGAGGTTCTTCGCAAACAGAGCCCCCACCACTACGAACCCTGCGACCAGATAGTAATTATCCAGGTGAGAGCTAATCCGGTACCCGAAAATATCCATCGGCGGCGTATCGATTACCATGCTCGCCGCCCCGCCTACAAACCAGGGGTAAGTCGCAAAAACCCATTCGACAAAAAACTGGGCAGCCAGGGTCGCCACCGCTAAGTAAAAACCTTTGATCCGCAAACTGGGACTACCAACCAGAATGCCAAACACTGCAGCAATCAATCCCGCCAGCAAAAACACCAGAATAATCGGTAATTCGGGCACCCGCGAAGCGAGGTTATAAGCGGAATAGGCACCCACAGCCATGAACGCCCCGTGCCCCAGCGAGAGTTGGCCGGTATAGCCAGTCAAAATATTCAGGCCAATGGCTGCAAGTGACCAAATGAGAAACGGAACCAGGTAACCAGCGATCACGTGTTGACTGGCGATCAAAGGTACCCCGATAACTACAAACACCAGCACTGCAATCAAGGCCCAGCGATCTTGACGAATCGTAAAGATCGCCATATCGCCCTTATAGGAAGTTTTAAACTGGCCGGTTTCTCGATAAAGCATCCAGTTATACCCGCTCGATGATTTCTTCGCCGAAAAGGCCTTGTGGCCTGAATATCAGGAACAGCATCGCGATGAAGTAAGCGCTCCAGGATTCGATTCCACCACCGATAATGGGGCCAAGATAGACCTCGGCTAACTTTTCCGTGGCGCCAATGATCAGGCCACCGATGATGGCGCCCGCTATCGAATTAAAGCCGCCGAGGATCAACACCGGCAACGCCTTCAAAGCCACCAACGAGATGCTGAACTGCACTCCCAACCTCTGACCCCAGAGTGTGCCCGCTACTAGCGCCACGAGGCCTGCAGCAGCCCAGACAATTGCCCAGATCAGCTGTAGTGGGATTCCGACGGACATCGCGGCCTGGTTATCGTCTGCCACCGCACGAAGGGCGCGACCAATTCGCCCCTTTTGAAAGAAAAATGCGAGGAGTAATACCAATATCCCGCATATAACAGCCGACCAGACATCAAACAAGCTAATTAGGATGTTGGTCGACTCCAAGACCGACATCCAGGGCACGTCCGGTATGCCGATGTCTAAACCGTGAACCTGAGAATCCCAGATTCCCTGCGCCAAACCTTCGAGAAAATAGTTGAGCCCAATGGTCGCCATGAACAGAATAATCACCGGCTGAGCCACCAATGGCCGAAGCATGACCCGCTCAATAATGATGGCCAGTAGGATCATCACGGCCAATGCAATCGCGACCGCAAGCCAGAAATTAACACCCATCTCCAGGATCCGAACAAACGTGAGTGCAGCGAACAGCACCATTGCGCCCTGGGCAAAATTAAAAACGCCTGATGCCTTGAAGATCAGCACAAAGCCTAGCGCTACCAGCGAGTACATCACGCCTGACAAAAGCCCGGCGATCAGAACCTCGATAGCAAAAGCCAGTTCCATGAGCATGCGAGTTAATCCTTAGTTTGCATGTTGTGTGTTCACCCAGTAACCCTTAGTGGGTTACCCCCAGATAGGCGTCAATCACCTTCTGGTCACCGCGCACCACGTCCGGTGACCCTTCAGAGATCTTGCGCCCATAATCGAGCACGATCACTCGATCAGAGATGTCCATGACTACGCTCATGTCGTGCTCAATCAGCACGATTGTAGTACCCAGGTCGTCGTTAACATCCAGTATGAATCGGCACATATCCTGCTTTTCTTCGAGATTCATACCTGCCATGGGCTCGTCCAGCAACAGAATCTCCGGCTCGGCGGCCAATGCCCGGCCCAACTCAACACGCTTTTGCAGGCCAAAAGGCAACCGCCCAACGGTCGTCTTGCGCACTGACTCAATCTCAAGAAAATCAATAATTTTTTCCACAACTTGACGATGTTCGATTTCTTCACGCTGTGCAGGACCCCAATACAAGCCTTGCATAAGCAGATTCGATTTCATCTTGAGATTGCGGCCGGTCATGATGTTGTCCAGGGTGCTCATACCCTTGAACAAGGCCACATTCTGAAAGGTCCGGGCAATTCCCTGCACTGCAGCCTGATGCGGGCGCATACGTTTTCTGACCTCACCTTTGTAACTGATGGTGCCGCCGGTGGGTTCGTATACCCCGTTGATGACATTAAGCGCGGTGGTTTTACCGGCCCCGTTGGGCCCGATGATGGCGACAATTTCGTGCTCTTGGATCTCGAAACTCACCCCAGACAACGCCGTGACCGCACCAAACGAGATGCTTACATTATCAAAACTTAATACTACGCTGCCGGCTTGCTGCTCAGTCATATCTGGATTCCGTCAACTTGCTGCAGCCATCGGCTCATTGGTTGACTGCAAAGTTTGCAGATTGAAAACTTGCAGGTTTGCGCTGACCGCACCCTTGCTACCGTCCTCAAAGGTAACCTCCGATTCGATCGCGACATGTTGCTGATCTGAGTACAGCGCGTCAATCAACAAGGCGTATTTTTCCCTGATAAAGCGCCGGCGCACTTTTCGGGTACGGGTCAATTCCCCATCATCGGCATCGAGTTCTTTGTGCAGAATAATAAATCGTTGAATCTGCGATGAGCGAAGATGGGAATCGCCAGCAAGGTCTTTATTGACCTTTGCTATGCAGTCCTCAATCAGGCTACTAACCTGCTGGTGAGCTGCGATCTCCTGATAACTGCCATAGGTGATGTTATTTCGTTCGGCCCAGTTACTGACAGCTTCCAGGTCAATATTGATCAGTGCCGCTGCGTAATCCTGCTGATCACCAAAAGCTACTACTTCCTTAATGTACTGGAAGAACTTGAGCTTGTTCTCAATATACTTGGGAGCAAACATCGACCCATCATTCAGCTTGCCGACATCCTTAGCCCGGTCGATGATCCGAAGATGTCCTTCGTCGTCGACATACCCGGCATCCCCAGTCTTGACCCAGCCATCTACGGTCTTGGTCTCGGCCGTCGCCTCGGGATTTTTGTAGTATTCCAAAAAGACCCCGGGGCTGCGGTAATGCACTTCATCATTGTCTGCAATCTGCAGTTCCACCTCGGGAGCAGGAGTGCCCACTGTTTCGGAGCGGACTTCGCCATCGGGCTGCATGGTGATAAACACTGCCGCCTCGGTCTGGCCATAAAGCTGTTTTAGATTAATGCCCAGTGATCGAAAAAACTCGAAAATTTCAGGGCCGATAGCTTCCCCTGCCGTGTAAGCGATGCGAATTCGACCCATCCCAAGGGTATTTTTCAAGGGGCCATATACCAGGACCTGCCCAAGGCCGTACAACAGACGATCCAATACAGAAACCCTCTGGTGATCCAGGATACGCCCGCCCGCCCGACGGGCAACCCCCATGAAGTAGTGAAACATGGTCCGCTTGATCCATCCGGCATCCTCCATCCGGATCATTACCATGGTCAACAGGTTCTCGAAGATTCTGGGTGGCCCAAAAAAGAACGTGGGACCAATCTCCCGCATGTCTTGCATAACGGTGGCGCTGCTTTCCGGACAATTGATGCAAAAGCCAGCAACAAACGCCTCCGCAAAAGAAAAAATATTATCTCCAACCCAAGCCATCGGCAGGTAAGACAGGCCGTTTACATGCTCATCTATGCGGTCGAACTTGACCGCGTGGCGAGAAGTGATGATGAGATTATTGTGACTTAACACGACACCCTTGGGTGTGCCGGTTGTGCCAGAGGTGTAAAGAATGACAGCGGTATGGTCACCCGAGCCCTTATCTATCTCCTGATCGAGAAACCCGGGATCACGCTTCGCGAATTGCCGCCCGCGCTCTTCTATGCTATCGAAACTCAAGACAAGCTCGGAATCGTAGTCTCGCAGGCCTCTTGGCTCATCATAGATAATGGCCTGAACGAACGGGCACTGCTCCCGAATCTCCAGAGCTTTGTCGACCTGCTCCTGATCCTCTGCAAGAATGAAGCGCGCTTCCGCGTGCTCAACCACGTATTGAATCTCACCAGCCGCCGAATCCTGATAAGCCGGCACCGGAATCCCACCGAGGCACTGCACAGATGCCATCGCAGCATACAAGCGCGGTCGATTGTCTCCTATGAGAACCAGCTTATCGCCGCGGCTAAAACCAATCTCGGCAAGTCCCAGAGCGAATATACGGATTACGAGATCGTACTCGCGCCAGGTCCAGGTCTGCCAGATGCCGTATTTCTTTTCCCGTACGGCCGGCCGATCACCGGACTCACGGACCCGTTCCCGCAATAATCTGGGAAAGGTATCCGCCAATGGTTTTCCTTCGGTCATATCCTCGGCCGATTAATGCTAATGGGAAACTCACCAATAGAGTGAGTCCCAAACCTCTCCTAAACGCTCTACTCGTATTTCGTATTTTTTCAAACTGCAGATACTCGATCCGGACGCCTGAGGCGAGACCAAGGCACCATCGCTGGCGGCAGGGTCCTGCCCGCCGCTCGGCTCAGAACGGAATGTCATCGTCGAAGTCGCCGTCCTGCGCCTTGCTGGGCGAGCCGCTGTCAGCGGCAAAATTATCGGCCGGTGCACCCTGTGTGTCACCAGCACCCCCACCACCACGGCCACCGAGCATCTGCATGTCGCTGGCGACGATTTCGGTGGTGTAGCGTTCATTACCCTCGCGGTCTTCCCACTTGCGCGTCTGCAGGCGGCCCTCGATGTAGACCTGCGAGCCTTTCTTCAGGTACTCACCGGCGATCTCGGCCAGCCGGGAGAAAAACACCACCCGGTGCCACTCGGTTTTTTCCTGGCGTTCGCCCGACTGGCGATCCTTCCAGCTCTCGGTGGTCGCGATAGTCACGTTAGCAATCGCGTTGCCGTTGGCCGAGTAGCGTACCTCCGGATCCCGGCCCAGGTTACCCACGATGATCGCCTTGTTCACGCCTCTAGCCATTGTTCTCTCCGCTATTGTTATTACCCGGAGCCCCGTTTGGGCCGGCCGGAAACACGCCTGCGACCCCGGTCCGACCCGCCCAGCAGCAGCGTTAGCAGCGACGCGGCTCCTCGTTGATCAAGTATACCGTCGATTCCGGCAGTTGTTTGGGCAGCAGCTGGCGGAACCGCTGCCGGGTCGGCTGCACCGCAGGGTCTTGCAGCGCCGACGCTGGGCTGGAGCAGCGCCATGAGCCCGAAAAGACTTTGAACATATCCTGGTAAGCCACGTAATATTAGCGGTTTGCCCATTTCACGGCCCAGCCCATGCGCACAATCAAGATACGGGGCGCCCGCACCCACAACCTGCAGAACGTCGACCTGGACCTGCCGCGTGACCGTTTGATTGTCATCACCGGGCTATCAGGCTCGGGTAAGTCATCGCTCGCCTTTGACACTGTCTACGCCGAGGGCCAGCGGCGTTACGTTGAGTCGTTGTCAGCCTACGCACGCCAGTTTCTGTCGCTGATGGAAAAACCCGACGTCGACCTCATCGAGGGCCTGTCACCGGCAATCAGCATCGAACAGAAATCCGCCTCGCACAACCCACGCTCAACGGTCGGCACCGTCACCGAGGTTTACGACTATCTGCGGCTACTGTTTGCGCGGGTCGGCGAACCACGCTGCCCCGAGCACGGCGTGACCCTCGCTGCCAGCACCGTCAGCGAGATGGTCGATCGGGTCATGGTCTTGCCGGAGGACAGTCGAATACTGTTGCTGGCCCCGGTAGTGCAGGACCGCAAGGGCGAATACCAGCAGCTGCTGCACAACCTGCTTGCCCAGGGCTTCATCCGCGCCCGCATCGACGGCGTGGTCTGTGAACTGGAAGTCCCTCCCGAACTCGACCGCAAACGCAAACACAGCATCGATGTAGTGGTGGATAGATTGGTTATCCGCGGCGGCTGTGAACAACGCCTGGCCGAGTCGTTCGAGACTGCACTTGCGATCGCCGAGGACCTGGCCGTGGTCGAGGTACTGTCCGCCGACACGGCCGGCAAGAGCCGGGATCTACTGTTCTCGGCCCGTTACGCCTGCCCCCACTGCGGCTACAGCCTGACTGAACTGGAACCGCGCCTGTTCTCGTTCAACAACCCGGCCGGCGCCTGCCCCGACTGTGACGGGCTGGGGGCGCGCCAGTTCTTCGATCCTGAGCGGGTGGTGCACGACCACAGCCTGAGTCTTGCCGCCGGCGCCATCGCCGGCTGGGACCGGCGCAATGCTTTTTATTTCCAACTGCTGAGGTGCCTGGCCAACCATTACGACTTCGACATCGAGTTACCCTTCCGGCGGCTGCCGAAAAAGGTTCGCCAGGTGATTCTCTATGGCAGCGGTAAGGACGAGATCCCGTTCACTTACCTGCGCGCCCATGGCCGGCGGCCGCGGCGCCGGGCTCACACTTTCGAAGGCGTGCTGCCCAACATGGAACGACGCTACCGCGACTCCGAGTCCAACGTAATTCGTGAGGAACTCGCCCGCTACCTCAACACTCAACCGTGCGAGACCTGCGGCGGCAGTCGGTTGCGAACCGAAGCGCGCCACGTCTTCATCAAAGAACAACCCGTGCACCGAATCACCGCCATGCCCATTGAAGAATCGCTGGACTTCTTCGAGCAACTGCAACTGCCCGGCCGCCAGGGCGAGATTGCGACGCGCATCGTCCGTGAGATCGGTGAGCGGCTGCGCTTTCTGGTCAACGTCGGACTGGAGTACCTGGCCCTGGATCGTACCGCCGAGACCCTCTCCGGTGGCGAAGCCCAGCGCATCCGCCTGGCCTCGCAGATCGGCTCAGGCCTGGTCGGGGTCATGTACATCCTCGACGAACCCTCGATCGGCCTGCACCAGCGTGACAACCGGCGTCTACTCGATACTTTGTTTCACCTGCGTGACCTGGGCAACACCATCGTCATGGTAGAGCATGACGAGGAAGCAATCCGCAGTGCTGACCACGTGGTCGACCTCGGGCCGGGGGCCGGCATCCACGGCGGCCGCGTGGTGGCACAAGGATTGCCGGAAACGATCGCTGCCAGCACCGAATCCGTGACCGGCCGTTACCTCAAGGGCGAGCTGCAGATTGAACTGCCAGCGACGCGCACCGCCCCAGCCAGCGACCAGTTGCTGGCCATTCGCGGCGCCCACGGCAACAACCTGCAAAACCTCGACGTCGAGATCCCGGTTGGCCTTTTTACCTGTGTCACCGGCGTTTCCGGCTCGGGCAAGTCGACCTTGATCAACCACACCCTGTACCCGGCACTGGCCCGCCACCTGCACAGCGGCCGGCACCGGCCGGCGCCACATCAGGCCATCGAAGGGCTGGAACATTTCGACAAGGTCATCGACATAGACCAGAGCCCCATCGGCCGCACCCCGCGCTCCAATCCAGCGACTTACACGGGTCTTTTTACTCCTATCCGGGAGCTGTTCGCGGCGGTGCCCGAATCACGCACCCGCGGCTACAAAGTCGGGCGGTTCTCGTTCAATGTGCGCGGCGGACGCTGCGAGGCCTGCCAGGGGGACGGCCTGATCAAGGTGGAAATGCACTTTCTGCCGGACATCTACGTGCCCTGCGACGCCTGCAAGGGCGCCCGCTACAACCGCGAGACCCTGGACATCCGCTACAAGGGCCGCACCATCGCTGAAGTACTGGCAATGACCGTGACAGAAGCGGCCGGGTTTTTCAGTGCCGTGCCGGTGATCAAACGCAAGCTCGATACATTGCTCGACGTAGGGCTGGGCTACATCGGCCTGGGTCAGAGTGCGACCACACTCTCGGGCGGTGAGGCTCAGCGCATCAAGTTGGCGCGGGAACTATCCAAACGTGACACCGGCCGCACACTGTACATACTGGATGAGCCCACCACCGGCCTGCACTTTCATGATATCCGCCAATTACTACAGGTGCTGCACCGGCTGCGGGATCACGGCAACACGGTAGTGGTGATCGAACACAACCTGGACGTCATCAAGACCGCCGACTGGATCATCGACCTTGGCCCAGAGGGCGGCCACCGCGGCGGCCAGCAGGTCGCCGCCGGCCCACCCGAGGCCATAGCCCGCAGCACGCGTTCCTATACCGGGCAGTTTCTGAAGCCCCTGCTGGCCCGGCAAGCGCCGGACTGACGAACTCACTGGATAGCTGAGGCCGCGTCCGCGTCGATAAAGCCCTCGCGCACCAGGTACAGCAGAATCCGCTGGGCCGCCTCCATGGGAGCAAGTTCGGAGGTGTCTATGGTCAGTTCCGCCTGCTCCGGCTCTTGGTAAGGATCGCTGATGCCGGTGAAGTGCGGGATCAGGCCTTCGCGCGCCTTGGCATAAAGACCCTTGCGGTCGCGACTCTCGCACACTGCCAGCGGGGTGGCGAGGTAGATCTCGATGAAAGCCCCGTATTGAGCGATTAGTTGGCGAATGGCCCGCCGGGTAGCCTGGTAGGGTGCGATCGGCGCGCAGATTGCAACCCCACCGTTCTTGCTGATTTCGTTGGCAACAAAACCAATGCGGCGGATGTTGAGGTCACGGTGCTCGCGCGAAAAACCGAGTTCTCTGGAAAGGTTGCGCCGCACGATGTCGCCATCGAGCAGCGTCACCGGTCGCTGGCCATTCTCGATCAGGCGGGCATGGAGGATGCGTGCCAGTGTCGACTTGCCCGAGCCGGACAGGCCGGTAAAAAAAAGTGTGAAGCCTAGTTTGCTGTGCGGCGGATGGACCCGCTCCAGGTGTCGCAGCACCTCGGGAAAACTGAACCACTCGGGGACTCCCTCGCCCCGCGCCAGCGTGCGCTTGAGGTCTCCGTCCGACAACGGCGCCAGTGCCTCGGCCTCCTGCTCGATCTGCCCCACCGGCAAGTAACAGCCGCGTGCTGGCACGTAGCGGCGTTCCTCGACGCTGATCAAGCGGATGTCAAGCTCGTCGGCAAACCCGGCAACATACTCCTGCGCGGCATAGCGTTCATAGAACCGCGACTGGTCACCTGCTGCTGGTGGTGAACTGTCGTCGGGGCCCACGATGAAAGCTGAGCAGCCGTAGTTCTGGTGGATGATGCCGTGCCACAGCGCCTCGCGCGGACCCGCCATGCGCATGGCCAGCGGCAATAGTGAGAGCATGGCGATATTCAGTGGAAAGTAAGCCAGCACCGACTGATAGCAGTGCACGCGGGCGTAGTACTCCAGATCTCCCGGTTTGGTCACCCCGACCGCCGGGTGCAGCAATAAGTTGGCCTGTTCTGATTTTGCCATCTCCAGAGTCAGATCCCGCTGCAAGCGATGGATCGGTCGCGAGGTCTGAAAAGCGATCACCTCGCGCCAGCCCGATTGGGCGAACTGGCGGCGCAGTTCCCGCGGCGTGTGCCAAAGCGCCTGGAAATCGAAGTGGGTGGGTAATTGAACACCTTCCACCTGGCCGCCGACGTAGACCGCTGGCTCCTCCTGCAGCAGGGTGCGAACCCCCGGATGCTCGGTAGAAGTGGTGCCATAGACTGCCTCCGCTTCCAGAGCCTGGTCCGGCTGCCACAGTTCCGCGGCCTTCACCACCGCCAGCATAAAGCCCTCTTCGTCGCGCAGCACCAACGGCTTGCCCTGCTCGATGCCTTCGGCATCTGCCTGGGCCAGCACCAACGTGACCGGTATCGGCCACAGGGTGCCGTCGGCCAGCCGGCCTGTTGCCAGCACCTGCTCGTAATCGGCCCGGCAGAGAAAGCCCTCCAGCGGTGAGAAGGCGCCGTTCAACAGCAGTTCCAGGTCACACAACTGACGACGGCTCAGTGTCACGGACGGCAGGTCAAAGGCCTGGCTCCGCAACGCCTCTGCCCGGGCCTCAGTTACGAGCAGGTTTCGCAGGCGACCACCGTGGACTGGGGCTGACATCAATATAGTTACTAAGGTCGGTGAAGCGGAGATGGGGAACTAACAGCAAGCGTCCCACAGTCCCCAGCAGCGAGAAAGAGTCGCATTTTACTGCAAGCGGCTTAGCTATCGCGCTGCAATAAGCCTGCTATATTGCGTACTGTTAATCCCTTGCCTGCTGCTCGGCGCGTTCATCAGCCCGAGTCTCGCCGGCTGTTTTGTCGCTAGCCGCTACCACAGAAAAACGAAAGACTGACCAATGGCTGACAACGACTGCGTGGATCTGGTGGTGCTCGGCTCGGGACCCGGCGGCTACACCGCGGCGTTTCGGGCCGCAGACCTGGGCCTAACTACAGCGCTGGTCGAGCGCCGCCCGACGCTGGGCGGCGTGTGCCTGAACGTCGGCTGTATTCCATCTAAAGCCCTGCTACATGCGGCGCGGGTGGTGGAAGAAACCCGCGAGATGAAAGCCCACGGGCTGGACTTTGGCGAGCCCACGATCGACCTTGATCGCTTGCGCAACTGGAAGGACAAGGTGGTCGGCCAGTTGACTGTCGGCCTTGCCGGCCTTGCCAAAAAGCGCAAGGTCGAGGTGATAGAGGGTACTGGCAAATTCCTTGGACCCAATCAGATCCGCGTAACCGGCGTCAACGACGAACGGGTGCTGCGCTTCGCCCAGGCCATCATCGCCGTCGGCTCCGAGCCCGTGCGCTTGCCGGGCCTACCGGAGGACCCGCGCATCATCGACTCGACCGGGGCGCTGGCGCTGGTTGACATTCCCGAGCGGCTGCTGGTGGTCGGCGGGGGCATCATCGGCCTGGAGATGGCTACCGTGTACCAGGCCCTCGGCAGCCGCACCACCGTGGTCGAGATGATGGCGCAGCTCATGCCAGGAACTGACACCGACCTGTTAAGACCGCTGCAGCGGCGCTTGCAAAAACAATGCGAGAATCTCTACCTCGACACCCGGGTCAGCGCGATTACGGCTACCGCGACAGGGCTCACGGTCAGTTTTGACGGGCCCAAGGCCCCGCCAACGGCAGAATTTGACCGCGTACTGCTGGCGCTCGGCCGTATACCCAACAGCCATGGTGTCAATGCACCCGCTGCCGGCGTCAAGATGGACGAGTACGGCTTCATTCCGGTTGATAACCAGCAGCGCTCCAATATCCCACACATCTTCGCCATTGGTGATCTCGTCGGCCAGCCCATGCTGGCCCACAAAGCCAGTCACCAGGGCAAGGTAGCAGCGGAGGTAGCCGCTGGCCTTAACAGCGTGTTCGCGGCCCGGGTTATTCCCGCGGTGGCCTACACCGACCCTGAAATCGCCTGGGTGGGGCTGACCGAGACACAGGCTCAGGCAACCGGTACGGTGTTCGAGAAAGGCGTTTTTCCGTGGGCGGCCAGCGGCCGGGCACTCAGCCTCGGGCGCAGCGAGGGCCTGACCAAACTGCTGTTTGATCCGCAAACACACCGTCTGCTCGGTGCCGGAATCGTCGGCCCCAACGCCGGCGATCTCATTGCCGAGGCCAGCCTTGCCATTGAGATGAACTGCGAGGCCAGAGACCTTGAGCGGACCGTGCACCCCCACCCTACTCTGTCGGAGACCGTGGCCTTAGCGGCGGAAGTCTTTGCCGGCACTGTCACCGATCTTTACTTGCCCCGGAAATAACCCCCTGCAATAACTGCCGACGCAGGTCAGGCTTGCTCAAGCTCGATCAATGCGCCGCAGAAGTCCTTGGGGTGCAGGAACAGCACTGGCTTACCGTGCGCACCCGTACGGGGTTCGCCATCACCGAGCACCCGCGCTCCCTGGTTCTGCAACCGGTCACGGGCAGCAATCAGATCGTCGACCTCGAAACAAAGGTGGTGCACGCCGCCGGCCGGATTGCGCTCGAGAAAGCCAGCCACCGGGGAGTCCTCATCCAGCGGCTGCAGCAATTCGATGCGGGTATTGGCAAGATCCACAAACACAACGGTGACACCGTGGTCGGGCAACGGCTCGGGCTTACTCACCCGGGCACCAAGCGTATCGCAGTAGAGTTTCGCAGCGCTATCCAGATCAAGTACGGCAATCGCTACGTGGTTCAACCGGCCGATCATCAGGTTTTTTTCTCACTGTTACCGGCAAAAAAGGTCAGCAATCGCCGGGCGGCAACCGTCGCCGGCAACCGTGCCGCAGCCACGTCATCCTCGGCCCGGGCAAGTTGCCGCTGGCTACCGCTATCGGCCATAAACCACTCCAGCAACCCTTCGCGCAATTCCTGCCGCAGCCACTGGCGGGCCTGCTCAGCACGACGCAGATCCAGTGTGCCGTTTTCGCGCATGCCCTGCCAGCAGCGCTCGATAAGTGTCAGCACCTCGACAATGCCCTCTTGCGCAAGTGCCGATACGGCCTGGACCGGCACCTCCCAGCCGGGAGTGCGCGGCTGCAGCAAACCCGTGGCCTGGCGGTACTCGGCTACGGTACGGTTGGCAGCATTGCGCAGATCACCATCGGCTTTATTAACCAAGATAAGGTCGGCCAGTTCCATCACTCCGCGCTTGATGCCCTGCAACTCATCACCGCCGGAAGGCAGTAGCAACAGCAGAAAAAAGTCGGTCATCTCGGCCACCCGCAGTTCCGACTGGCCAACGCCCACGGTTTCGACGATCACCAGATCAAAGCCTGCCGCCTCGCACAAGTACAGGGCCTCGCGGGTGCGGCGCGCCACCCCACCCTCGCTGGTCCCGGCCGGCGATGGGCGGATGAAAGCCGCCGGCTGCGTGGACAACTCTGGCATTCGGGTTTTGTCGCCGAGAATGGAGCCGCCGCTGATGACTGAACTAGGGTCTACGGTCAGCACGGCTACCCGGTGGCCCGCTGCTATGGCCTGCAGCCCCAATACCTCGATGAAGGTCGACTTGCCCACCCCGGGCACACCGGTGATGCCGACCCTGCGTGAACCCCCAGTCTGGGACATCAGTGCGCTGAGCAGCACTTCAGCCTGGTCACGATGATCGGCGCGGTCGGACTCGACTAGAGTGATCGCTCGAGCCAGGGCCGGCCGCTCGCCGGCAAGCACCGCACCGGCAAGGGTGTCTACGCTGTGTTTATTCATTGCTTCGCGCGCTCGAATTCGACCACCGGCTGAGCCACTTCCAGGGTATCCCCGGCCTGTGCGTGCAGCGTGCAGATCACGCCATCACGCGGCGTCCGGATCAAGTTCTCCATCTTCATGGCTTCTATCACTGCGATCCCGTCCCCGGCTGTAACTGTGTCTCCCGCCTTAACGGCCAGCGACACGAGCAATCCCGGCATGGGTGAGAGCACCAGGTGCGACAAATCGGGCACGGTTTTTTCCGGCATGTAGCGATACAGCGCATCGGTGGCCAACTCCAGCACCATCGCCCCGACCACGCTGCCGCCGTGCAACAACCGGTAGGCGGCACCGTGGCGCTCTACTTGGGCACTGTAGGAGGTGCCGTCCACTTCGAACTCCACGACCACAGTGCAGGCCGACCCGTCGATAACGAGTTTAAGCAGCGTGCCGTCAACGCTCACGCTGTAACGGCCGTCACCGCCGCGCACGATCACCTGGTGGCGGGCATCACCTATACGCACGCAGCACAGCACCTCGTCCGGAACTCGCCGCTGCACCAGCGCCTCGCGCAGCCGCCAGCATTGGTGCACCACAGCAACGAGCGCAGCCATCCGCTGCTGGACCGCCGGCACCGGCCTGGCCTGGCCGAATCCCTCAGGATATTCGTCGGCAATAAAATCGGTGGACAGGCGGCCCTCGACAAAGCGCGAATGCGCCACCAGCGCCGAAAGAAAGGGGATATTGGTCTGGATGCCGCGTACCATGAAGCGATCCAGCGCCTGGCGCATGGTCGCAATTGCCGCGGCGCGGTCGGGTCCATGGGTGACCAACTTGGCCATCATGGGGTCGTAGTGCATGCTGACCTCACTCCCCTCTATCACCCCAGTATCCACCCGCACCGTGGTGGACTCCACCGGCGGTCGGTAGCGCACCAGTCGGCCAGTAGACGGCACGAAACCGCGGGCCGGGTCCTCGGCGTAGACCCGCGCCTCCAATGCCCATCCCTGGATGCTAACGTCAGCCTGGGTCAGTGGCAGTTTCTCGCCGGCCGCCACCCGCAGCATCAGCTCCACCAAATCCAGGCCCGTGATCAGTTCGGTCACCGGGTGTTCTACCTGCAGCCGGGTGTTCATTTCGAGAAAAAAGAAACTGCGTGCAGCGTCAACAATGAACTCGACCGTGCCGGCAGAGTGGTAGTCCACTGCCCGGGCCAGGGCGACTGCCTGCTCGCCCATCGCCTGTCGGGTAGCCGCGTCCAGCAAAGGTGACGGCGCCTCCTCGACCACCTTCTGGTGGCGCCGCTGAATCGAACACTCGCGTTCGTTAAGATGCACACAGTTGCCGTGCTGATCGGCCAACACCTGCATTTCGATGTGCCGCGGTTCGCTGATGAACTTTTCCAGGAACACGCGATCGTCGCCGAAGCTGGCGCGAGCCTCGCTGGCGGCTCGCGTGAAGCCTTCGCGGCATTGGCTCTTGTCATGGGCAATGCGCATACCCTTGCCGCCGCCACCGGCACTGGCCTTGAGTATGACCGGGTAGCCGACGGCAGCGGCGCGCTGCACGGCTTCGTCAGCACTGGCCAGCGCTTGCCCGTAACCGGGGATCACCGGCACGCCAGCCTGCTGGGCCAAGCGCTTGGCGGCAATCTTGTCGCCCATCACCTCGATGGCACGGCTGCCCGGACCGACGAAGGTGATCCCGGCCTCCTCGAGTGCAGCGACGAAACGACTGTTCTCAGAGAGGAAGCCGTAACCCGGGTGCACGGCGTCGGCACCGGTCCGGCGGCAAGCCGCCACCAGCGCTTCGATTACCAGATAACTCTCGGCGGCAGGAGCTGGGCCAATAAGTACGGCTTCGTCCGCGGACACGGTGTGCAGGGCGTCGCGATCAGCATCGGAATACACCGCCACGGTCGCTATACCCAGCCGCCGGGCCGTGTGAATGACCCGGCAAGCAATTTCGCCGCGGTTGGCTATCAGGATCTTCTTAAACACGCCCTAATTCCTTGGTCAATGGCCGAGGTTCGAACCCCCACCCGCGAATTAAGCCGCGAATTAAGTCCCCGGCGAACTCGGGGATGGGGTAACGGCTAATACTACTCCCTGTGCTGGCTTCACAGCACCCAGGAAATGTGAGGTACGGTAAATCACACGCCGGCCAGGCCTTTTCATAGGCCTACAGGCAGGCGGTAACATGCATGTCCCTGTGGTAGCGCCGGCGCGGCTCAGCGGATCGTACCGCGAGTTCCTCGGCGACATCGTCGCCTTCATCGCTATCACCGAAACGACCCTAAAGCTCAGCGAAGCGGTACCTATCCATTTTTTTTCGTCAATGAAAGGAGTGCTTGCCACAGCAACTCGAATCAGGCAGAGGCAATCATTTAAGTGCAACTGACCCGATGACACATAGCAAGCGGCTGATATGACAACTACGGGCGCTTGGCAAGCAGCGCTGAAGCAGCTGCTAAATCGGCCGGAGTATTGACATTGGCAAACATCTCCTGTTGGTCGGAAAAATCTACCGCCCGCCAACGCAAACGCTCCAGCCACAGGTCGATCTTGCGCTCACCCGCCGCCAGGAAGGCATCTAGATCAGCCCGCACATCACGACTCAGCAAACTGAATACCGGCTGCAGCCGCTCGCCATCATGAGCGACCACTGCATCGGCCTGGCTCGCAGTTGCCGCAGTACAGAGGCGCGCGACCAGGTCCCGCGGCAGAAAGGGCGAGTCACAGGGCACAGTGGCAAGCCAGGGTGTGCGCGCCCGGGCGAGGCCAGCAGCAAAGCCCGCCAGTGGTCCTGCAAAACCACTGTATCTGTCGACGATAACCTCGGCGCCAAAGGACGCATAGCTCGCGGTGTTGCGGTTGGCGCTGATGAGCACGGTGGCAACCTGTGTTGTAAGTCGCTCTAGCACCCACAGCGCCAGCGGCCGCCCAGCCAGTTCCAATAAGCCTTTGTCCTCGCCACCCATCCGCCGGGACCCACCACCGGCCAGCAGCAGGCCCGTCACCGCCTGTGGTGTAATCATCGACTCTCGATTCCCGGTCATACGGTCTACCCCGGCTGCCGCAGCCGTGATGCAGTAAAATTCGGTCATTATGAGCCGTTGCACCCCTGCTGTCAGTGCTCGCTGGCACTGATCCCAACACCGGTTACAGATCATGGCCCATTCGCTTCATCTTTTTCGACAGGTAGCAACTACCACCTTGCTCGCGCTGGCGCTGCAGGGCTGCGGTTCCACCGAAAAAATCGATCGATCACAGCCAGCCTGGAACGCGAGCGGCAACCTGGAAGTCCCGCCGGACCTGACCGCGCCGCGGGAAGATACCAACACGCAACTTTTCTCCGCGGCCATGCGTGACGCCACAGCCGAGGAACAGGACCAGTTCGCCCAGTTTGAGCAGTTCCAGAAAATGGCCGAATACCAAGAATTCCTGAAGTGGCGCGAGACCCATGGCGCTGCAGTCGATCTCAGCCTTACGGCATTTAGGGCTGCCAAGAACGAAACACTTGTCACTACCCTCACTGAACAGGGCGTACTGGTGGCCAACGTCGAGGCCGGCCAGCAGATTTTACTGATCGGCGACACCCTATCCAACAGTTGGAACCGGATCGATACTGCAATCCTTAACATGGGCTTGCAAGTGGTAGCCGTGAATCGCGGAGCCGGTTATTTCGACATCCATTACGACAACAAATCCGAAAAAGAAAATGGCCTGTTAAGCCTTATCGGCTTGCTACGAAATCCGGTCATCTACCGGCTGCGGGTGCAGCCTTGGGAGAGCGGCGTCAGCATCTCTATCTATGACGATAAGGAAATCCCTGTAACGACCCCCGTCGGTAATGCATTAATCCAACGTCTCGGCGTGCAGTTGAAGACCTTTGCCGGCAAGCACGAGCAGTTCGTGGTCGGTGGCAGCAACCTGCAACAGGGGCTCAGCTTGCGCGAAACTCCCGCGGGTCGACTGCAACTTACCGTGCCGGGTGCGGCCGCTGCCGTCTGGGCGCGACTTGACCGGGCACTGGCGGACGCCGGTTTCTCAGTTGCCGGCAGAGATCGCGCCGGCTTCAGTTTTACCGTGCGCTACGATGACCCAGACCGGCATCCACCGAAAACCTTTCTGCAGAAGCTAGCGATCTGGAAAAAAGACCGTAACGCCCCGGCCCAGACCTATAGCCTGCTACTGACCCCGGTTGGGGAGGTCACCCGGGTGGATGCCCTTGACGATGCAAAGCAGCGAACCGAAACAGGGGACCGTATCCTCAGGGTGCTTTTTGACAACTTGAAGGCCGGGGCAGAATAGACTGGGAACTTCAGTGAAGTAGCGCCAAAGTGGGAGCCGCCGCGCCACCAAGTCCAGCCGGGCGATGCAACCTCAGGATCCCTCGGTCTTGGTGGCCTGTTGTGCTTTCCATTCCTGATATGCCTTGAACTCCTGCCAGCGTTTCCATTCAAGGTACTCGGCATACTCCGGGTCGCTGACCAAGGGCGCCCCTTGTTGCGCTGCGGGCGCGGAAGAACCAAAGAGGTTCATCGAGTGCAACTTGACCGGACCTCCTCTTAAATCCGCCTGTTCGTCTCCGACCGGCGCTTTCTGGCGTGCCGTTTCCGCCTCCTTGGATTGGATTGACCCACATCCGCTCAGAAGCAGCGGCAGCAAAGCGGCAAAGATGATGCAGCGCAGTTGCACAAAGAAGCTCATTAGTCGGCGTTAGTACGGTGTATAGACGGCGGCGATTCCATCCTGGCAAGCCGGGATATCCATAATGGAAATCACATCTTGGCTAGGTTTACGCCATTTTACCGCAGCGGTGGCGCCTGGCACAGCAACACCATGCCACCGTACATCCTTGTCGGCCCTCGTCGACCCGGTTGCCATCGAAAGGAGTCGATCCGGTAACAGCGATTTATGGCCACCAAACGCCCAAAAAGGTGATCACTGACACCACCCAGGCCAAAACAAGCCGCGCCGGATGGCCTATCTCGGGTGCGTTCTGTACGCGACCTGGCAGGGAATTTACAGAAACTGGGAGTTCCCTAGTTGCCACCTTGGTTTTTCGTACTGGCAGGTATTTCAGGTTAACCTGGTAAGTTTAAGTTCCCTGCAAAACCGGATGAATTGGTCAAAACCTACCGTTGTTATTTTACAACATATATCTGTATCATTTCTGCAAAATATGTTGCGATTTGGAGAAAACTTAAGCAATATCACTCTGCTTTTGTACACAGTTTTTTAACAACCTTGTATGAGGAGTCCTTATGAATAAGAAATTACTTGCCGTGGCATTGGCAGGCGCAGTGGCCGTACCCGGCATTGTTTCTGCTGACATCGCAATCTATGGCAACCTGCAACCGACGATTACCGTCGCCGACGGCGACGCTAGTTTCAGTGGTGGTCCCTCACGCCTTGGCTTCAAGTCCAGCAAGGACATGGGCAATGGCAACACCGTGGCCGGTCTGTATGAAATCGGTATCGATGCTTCTTCAATGTCCGTTGCCGCCGCAAACCGCCTCAGCCAGATCAGTTTCAGTGGTGACTGGGGCTCGGCCAAGTTGGGTCGTGTCTGGAGTGCAGTCTCCTCAGCCGGACTGTGGAATCATTGCGTCGGCGTCCTGCAGGCTTGCGGTCTGCCGGGCACGCAGTTCCGCACCTCCGACAGCGTTGGCTTGTCCGCTGGTGTAGGCGGCCTTGACCTCGTTGGTGATCTTCAGTTCGCTGATGGTGGCGTCGACCGCTGGACAATTGGCACCTCCATAGACATCGGCAGCCTGAGCATTGGCGCTTCCTATGCCGATGCTGGCGCTAACGACTACACGATGGTTTCGTTCTCCACCAGTTTGGGTGGAATCGGCATTGGCGCCGGCTACGGTACCGGTGGCGGCAGTGACGGTTGGGCCGTCCAAAGCTCGTTTGCTGGCCTCAACGTCCAGTTGGAGCAGGTGGATGATGCCCAAGCGGTCACAGCCGACTACCCGATCGATCTCGGCGGTGCCACGCTGAAGATCCTCGGTGCCGGCGGTGACGGTGACACCACGTTTGGTGCTCGCGTCGTATACAGCTTGTAAGCAGTTTGCCGGTCATCCGGCTGAAAAAGGGCGCCTCCGGGCGCCCTTTTTTTTGCGCCCGTGTTTGGCCGTGTGCGGCCCAGACCCGCGTCATAAACGCCGCCCAGTACATACTCAAATCGGGTAGGCTCGATGCCGGTCCTTTAGAAAGGTGTAGCGTGATCGAACTCGGGCCAATAGATCAGGATCAAGCTCCAAGCGGACAAAGGCTTGCTCGTGAGTCGGAAAAACTGCGGTGGGTGATCATCATCCACCCACGGCGGGCAAAACACCGAACCACTGTAACCGGCCCCGACCCGGTTCAGGCTCAGTTGGTAGACTTGGTTTTCCATCGCCCGGGTGACAGCGAAACTGTGCCAGCTCGAGAAGGACTCGTCACGGAAATAGACGCCACAATGCAGCAATAGGGTTGCCCCGTGATCTAGCGCCAAGGTACGACTTAACTCAGGGATGCGGATGTCGTAACAGATGATCGGCGCGATGCGCCAACCATTGAGCTCAGCAAACATCACCCTATCGCCGGGCAGGAAAAAATCATTTTCAGTTGACGCACCGTACTGGCAAAGGTGCATCTTGTCATAACATCCGGCCACTCTGCCTGATCGATCAATAATCAACTGGCTGATGAAATAGCCGCGCTCTGTCGATCGTGCCAGGCCAAAAACAACCATTGCACCGGTGTTACAGGCCAATTGGGCAAAGGCCTGGCTGGATGGTCCATTGGCCGGTTCTGCGAGCACATCGAGGTGGACAAATGCATCGGTACCATACTCAATCGTGCACAGTTCAGGCAGCACAACAAGATCAACTGGTCCACTGGCATCGATGACCTGCTGAATCTTCGCGCACAAGGCAATCACATGTGCATTGCGCTCGGATGCGCTTCGGGTCGATGGAATGCTGACCTGGCTTGCCAGCAAGCTCAGGGCAAAGGACCGGCGTTCTGGGGCAATGGTACGGTTCTGGGACGGCGCGCTGCTGGCCAGCGTCAACAGGTGAATCCGAAACTCAGGCCACCCAGAAAGCCTTCTCAAGATCGTCGAAGTCCGAAGCCGGGCCCTCGAACTTGTTGCGCCCCAGTTCCAGCACATAGACATAATCCGAGATATGCAGCGCGTGGCGGATCTCCTGGTCGACCAACAGAATAGTGAGATTCTCCTGTTCGGTGAGCATGATCAGCATATCGTAGACTTCTTCGGAAAGCATCTTCGACAGCCCCGCGGTGGGCTCATCGACCAGCAACATGCGCGGCTCAGCCATCAAAGTGCGGCTGATCTCGACCATCCGCTGCTGGCCCCCGGAAAGTTCCCCGGTAACCTGTTTTCGTTTTTCCTTGAGCACGGGAAAGCGTTCGTAGTTGGCCTCCATTTTCTCGGCGATCTGCTTCTTGTCACGCTTGAAGGTCCAGCCGCCAAGTTCCAGGTTCTCTTCCACCGACATATCCTTGAAGATTCCTGGCTGCTGGGGGATATAGGCCAGGCCCTTGAGAATCCGCTGATGCGTGGGCACGTCGATAATATCTTCACCTTCCAGTAGAACTTGCCCCGCGTTTGGCCGCAAAAAGCCGAATACCGCTTTAAGTGCCGTTGACTTGCCAACCCCATTAGCACCGAGAATCGCGGTAATCTGATTCTTGCGCGCCTTGACGTTAAGGTCCTGCAGAATATTAAGATCCTTGTAGTAGCCCACGTACAGGTCGCGCAACTCGAGCACAATATCTTCGCCGGTATCACCCATTAGGTTGTGCCTGCCGCATCATTTTGGCCGGTTCCAGAGCGATCCTCAGTGGCGCCAAGATAAGCCTCGATGACTACCGGATCATTCTTCACCGCTTCGGGAACATCGTCAGCGATCAGGTCGCCATAGTCCAGCACCAACAACCGTTCGCACAAAGCAAATATCGAATCCATCTGGTGGCTGATGATGATCATCGCCTTACCTCGCTCGTTGACCCGGCGGATGTACTCGTAAATGACCTCCATCATCTTCGGATGAACACCGGCAAAGGGCTCGTCAAGGATAATAATATCTGGGTCCAGCATCAGCAGTCGCCCCAGTTCGAGCAGTTTCTGCTGCCCCCCGGAAAGTGCCCGGGCATACTCGTTGCGCAGATGCTCCATGGTAAAAAACTCCAGCACTTCCATCGCCTGCTGTCTGACCTCGTCCCCGCTATGACTCTTGCCCAGCGCCAATGCCGGCACGTAGAGGTTTTCCAGCACCGTCATCCGCCGGAATGAACGGGTCACCTGAAAAGTACGGCCCAGGCCCGTTTTCGCGACCTCGAACGACGGCAACTGGTCTATACGCTTACCGTTCAGATACACAGTGCCACTATTGGGCTTGACCGCTCCGTCCAGGACATTAGTCAAGGTGGTCTTGCCCGCACCGTTCGGACCAATCAGGCCAATCATCTCTGCGCCTTTGACCTCAAAGGAGACATTTTTCAGCACATGATTGCCGCCAAAGCGTTTGTTCAACCGTGAGACTGCGAGTTCAATCACGAGGGTGCCCCCTGCCTGCCTGCCTCTGACGGGACGCTATCACTCGGCCCACGCTCCTTGTGACGAGCGACCGTCTCAGCCGCGACATGCCCCCGCCTGAAGTAATCAATCAGCGTTGCCAGCAGCCCGTTTCGGGCAAAACGCAATGTCAGCATCAACACCACACCGAAGAACACCAGTCGCCAGAGTGTCATATCGATGGTGACATCGCCAATCGTGAAGCTGGTGCGCAACATTTCGAGAGTAAACTCAATCAGGATGGCACCGATCGCTGCTGCGACAAAATTCTCCACCCCGGCAATCACCGCCATCGCCACGACCAGACTCATCTGCAAAATCATCAGGTTGTTCGGTGTAATGATGGTGACATAGTGCGCCTGTACTGCGCCCGCAAGAGCCGCCATCATTGAGGTAATCACGAACACCAGCACCTTATAGCGTGTGGTATTAACGCCCAGCGCCGCTGCAGCGTCCTGATCTTCGCGCAGCGCGCGCACAAAGAGGCCAAAACGCGAGCGCGACAGCCAGTAAAGAATCACCAGACACCCAAGCAGCAGAAAGAACATTACAAAATATGGCGGTATCTTGTCGGTCTTGCTGAAAACATGTCCTGCAATAGTGATGCCGTTTTCAAACAAGCTCGGCAGTTCGATCCCCGCCTGGCCGCGGGTGATCTGAATCTCGGCACTGATGGTGGCCCGCAAGATCTCCGAAAAACCTAGAGTAAATAGCGCCAGGTATGCGGCTCGCAGGCGCAGCACCAGCAATCCGATAAGCAGGCCGAAGACGCCTCCCACCAGGGAGCCGAAGATCACACCGAGCCAGACCGGCATGCGTGTAATCGCGACCGCACCATCCCATTTTTCCATCGCCTGGGCCAGGCAGTCCTGGGTCAACGTGGTCGAGGTCACCCCGATAGGGTTCTTGATAATCAGATAATTGCCACCCAGTGCAAACTCGGTGCAGATTCCCGTGGGCTCGGGCGAGATGAAAAAATAATGGCAGAACAGCGCTGTGGTATAGGCTCCAACCCCCATAAAGGCCATATGCCCGAATGAGAACTGGCCTGCGTAACCAGCGAGCATCGACCAGCTCGATGCCAGGATGGCGTAGAAAAAGCCAACGATACAGATATGCATGATGTAATCGTAGTTGCCACCCGTGTAGACAAACGGAAACGCGACGAAAAACGTCACAATAGCAACGCCCAGCGCATGCGGAACGTGTTGCCTATTCAAAACTTGCCGTGCGCCCCGCTGGCAAATTTTCGACCGAATAGGCCCATAGGCCGTAACAGCAGCATCAGAGTGAGGATGATCATGCCGTAGGCCGGTATATAACTTGAGGCTTTCTGTGCACTGGGCACACAACCGGTTCCGGCGGCCTCAACCAGTCCTACGAGAATGCCCCCAACAAACGCCCCGGGCAGCGAGCCAAGCCCGCCTAATACCACAATCACAAATGAGCGCATCTCGGGAATCTGTCCGACAATTGGCAGCCAGGAAAATGCCTGTACCAATACGGCACCCGAGAGCGCGGCGATCATGCATCCCAGGGCAAAGGCCAGCATGTTCATTCGATTGGGGTTGATCCCGGCAATCGCCGCGGCATCGCGATCCTGACTGACCGCGCGCAACCCCTTGCCAGTCCAGGTCCGATGCAGAAAATAAAGCAGCACCAGCAGAACCATGATCGAAAGCACCGCGGCAACAAACCGCGGATTGGAAATCGATACGGTGTCGAAAAGTTCCATGTTGCCCCGGCTGGTCTTGATCAACCAGGGGTCAGAACTATCGGGCAACCGGATGCGGGGAAAATCAAAAAACCGCTTAACTTTGACCGGGTTGAACCCTGCGAGAGCTGCCACCAGATAGGTCAGCGTAAAAGAGAGGCCGAACGTAATTAAGATTCCATATTCGACTGGCCTCTCTACACGACCGTCATACATCGGCGTTAAAAATAGTCGTTCAAAAGTTGCGCCGAGAGTAAATGTAATCAGGCAAGCCCCCAACACGCCCAACAACGGGTGCACACCCGGAAACCAAGCCACGGTGATGTGGTAGACCAACATGCCGCCAATCATGTAAAACGCGCCATGGGCAAAACTGACGATACCCAGAATAGAAAAGATCAACGTCAGCCCCAGCGCCATCAGGCCATAAATAATTCCAATGATCAGCCCGTTGGTAATCTGCGAGGCCACAAATGAGCCGTTGGAGACACAGTTGTTCTCAGGGTCGGCATTGGCAAATGCAATCGCAATAATGCCAATCACTACAAGAGAGGACAGCGTGATCATCACCCGACTGATCTCTGGGCCTTTTAACCAAAGCGGTATCAGGCCGATCGGACCAAACGCAGCACCGATGAGTGAGCCGCCCAGAGTAGCGTTCGAGGTATCGAGATCTTTGCGCAGATAGACCTTGCGGGTAACGATACCGCCCGTTACGCCCCAAAAAACCAGCCACAGCATGGTCCACCAGAAAATGCTTGAATACTGCATCTTTTAGGCCATTACCACCCTTAACGACGCGGACCTAATTACCGGGCCCCGAAAAAACCAGCGGGGCGGACACTATTATGCCCGCCCCGCTGCCATTACCGCTCAGACGTTGTGATTAGTGACCGACGTAGATGGGATCGCCGGTTTTATACACATCCGGATAGACGATGATCATAGTGTTAGAGGGCTCACCCTCTTTCTGGTACTGCACCATCGTGATAGCCGGATCCGGCCACTGGTGCCACCACTCGTCACCCTTGCCGTCTGCCGAAGGGTCTTTCTTGGTGCCGTACGGGAAGTAAATTCGGCCCAGAGTGCCCTCGTGGCTGATGTTCTCTAGCGCATCGACAATGGCGTCGCCATTGGTGGAGCCCGCCTCGTTGATAGCCTGGGCAATCACACCGATGGAGTCATAAGCTTCCAGGGCGTAACTTTCCACACCGGTCTTGCCGGTCTGCGCCTTGTAATCGTTGGCCATTTTGAGTGCGCTCTCGTTGTACATGGTTTCCGGTACACCGATACGCGCCATGAAGGCCAGGTTGCCATCAGGCACATTCTCCCACCAGGCCTTGCTTTCCAGACCGGCCTGGTTGGCATGGAACATCATATCCTGTGGGCCGATGCCGGCGTCCGCCGCCTGCTGGGTGTAGTTATAACCCGCCTCACCGGTCAGCAATACGATTACGTAGTCAGGATTCTCGGCCTTGACACGCTCAACGATTCCAGCGAAATCCTGGGTGCCAATGTCCACCCCAAAGGTGGTGCTGCTGATACCCTTTGAGGCCAAGCCCTTTTCGCACTCTGCAGCAGCCGGGATGCCGTAGTCGGTATTCTCGGTAACAATGGCGACTTTCTTAACGCCCGGGGCTTGTGCAGCAAACTTCCAGATCACACCAGAAGCCCAGGAACTGAGCGGTGCAATACGGAAAATGTACTTCTGCTTGTCACCAGTAATGGTGTCATTCCAAGTTTCGGCAAAAACCACCGGAACTCCGCGATCGTTTGCCACGTCTTTACCGGCTACGCCTACAGAACTGTGGTAACCACCACCTACTGCGACAACGCGGTCCTGGGTAATCAGTTTTTCCATCAGCGCACGGGCTTTTTCCGGCAGACCTTCAGTGTCCGCAATAACCACTTTGATGTCACAGCCCAGCACTCCACCGGCCGCATTGACATCCCTCTCGGCTATCAGCATGGCTGCGCGCATCGCCTCGCCACCAGTTACTGAACCCGGTGCTGAGAGCGGTGCAAGGCCGCCGATCTTGATCGGGCAATCTGCCGCCAGGGCCTGGCCATTCAGCGCCAACAAGCTGACAAGGCCGGTCACAACAGCGGCCAGTGCTTTCCATCGGTGCAGCATTTTCATTCTGATCCTCCTATGATTGGTCAAGTAATCTATGTCCACAACAACGGGCTATGGGACTAACAACTGCCCGCCACAGCATATCCACAAGAAAATAGGGCAATATGAACCAGCGCCATTGATCCCCGAGCCATTGTGTGACACATCTGACCTAAAGGTCAACCTCTGGCCCACCGTAGTTTTATCTGCCATCCGCGACCACCCTTTCCCAGGTAGTACGCGGCGGTCATATCCTGCTGGCACTGCCGTAGAACGCCCCCTGTAACCCGGTTTATGAACTCTCAGCAAACTCACCGCTACAATCAATTCTACCGCCACGCAAACATGGTACTGAGATCCCCAAAACCCCCGGCGCAGTGGAGCAGACCGGGATAGCCCACTGGCTGTGCAGTCTAATCCTCGTCGAGTACACTCACCTTCCGTGCCACGGCTCTTGAGGCTTTTTGTCAGAGTTTCCTACAGCCGTTCCGCCCAGTAACAAAGTGCCGAACCGCAGCATCCGTCAGTGGTTGCGCGGGAGCCGCATCGATGAAATCGAAACGATTATCCCAGTACCATGACCCACGTTTTCCACCGGCACCTGCACAGTCAGCCACCCACCGCCGTTCGCGGCGAAGGTGCTTATATTTACGATAGTAAAGGCAAGCAATATCTGGATGCCTCCGGCGGTGCTGCGGTATCGTGCCTGGGCCACAGCCATCCAGATGTCATCGAGGCTATCAAGCGCCAACTGGACGCCATTCCGTTTGCTCACACAGCCTTTTTCACCAATCCCAGTTTAGAAGCTCTAGCCGAGCGCCTCACCGCAGACGCACCGGCTGGGCTTGAGTATGCCTACATAGTCAGCGGCGGCTCGGAGGCAATCGAAGCGGCACTCAAACTCGCGCGACAATACTTTCTGGAGACCGGCCAACCAGATAAACGAATATTCATCGCTCGCCGGCAGAGTTATCACGGCAATACACTTGGCGCCCTGGCTGCCAGCGGTAACCAGTGGCGACGCGCTCCCTTCATTCCCCTGCTGATGTCCAGTCACCACATTGCACCGTGTTACGCCTACCGCGAGCAGGGTGTAGATGAATCCATTGAGGCCTATGCTAGACGCTCGGCCGATGAGCTAGAAGAAAAAATCGTAGAAATCGGTGCACAGAACGTGCTTGGCTTCATTGCCGAGCCCGTGGTTGGAGCGACCCTGGGCGCGGTGCCGGCGGTAGCGGGTTATTTCAAACGTATTCGCGAAATTTGTGACCACTACGGCATACTCCTGATACTGGATGAAATCATGTGTGGCATGGGCCGCACCGGCACTCTCTTTGCCTGTGAGCAGGACGGCGTCTCAGGCGATCTAATCACCGTGGCCAAGGGCCTAGGTGGCGGCTACCAGCCGATCGGCGCCGTCCTGGTACACAACAGAATCTACCAAGCCGTGTGCGATGGCAGCGGCTTCTTCCAACACGGCCACACTTACCTTGGGCATGCCACTGCCTGCGCGGCGGCACTCGCAATACAGCAAGTTATCCACCGGGATGGACTGTTGGAAAAGGTGCGTCAGCGCGGCCACGAACTGCGCGACGCCCTGCAGCAGCGCTTCGCCGATCACCCGCACGTCGGTGACATTCGTGGCCGCGGCCTGTTACTCGGGCTGGAGTTGGTTGCCGACCGGGCGAGCCGGTCGCCCTTTGCCGTCGAGCTGGAACTACACAAATTACTCAAGAACGCCGCCATGGACAACGGCCTCATCTGCTACCCCATGGGTGGGACCATCGATGGCAAGAGCGGCAGCCACGTGCTGCTGGCGCCACCTTATATCCTTGACAGTGGCCAGGTGGCAGAATTGACAGACAAACTCGCAGTTGCGGTGGACTCCGCTATCGGCCTCGCCCGCGCAGCCTGAACTGCGCCTACAGCAAACACCGGGCAGTTTCACGGCACCTCTGCGAACACAAGAGCGCAGCCTCGCGCATCACCTACCGATCTGAACAAAATCGGTATTGCTGCAGGCACTTTTCACAGAATATGAGGAGGAAGAACCAGTGAGCGGAGCACAGGGTACGGCAAAATGGCGGGCACTTGATAGCGCCCACTTCCTACACCCTTTTACCAACCACAAAGACCTGCACGAGAAAGGCGCGCGCATCATTGAAAGAGCAGAGGGTGTGTACCTGTGGGATTCCGATGGCAACAAGATCCTCGATGCCATGGCGGGCCTGTGGTGTGTAAATGTCGGTTACGGGCGCGAAGAACTGGCCGAGGCTGCGTACCGACAGATACAGAAACTACCCTACTACAATACTTTCTTCCAGAGCGCCCACCCGCCGGTGGTAGAGTTGTCTACACTGCTGGCGCAGGTGACCCCGACAGGCCTGAACCACGTCTTTCTCACCAACTCGGGCTCCGAGGCCAACGACACCGTGGTACGCATGGCCCGTTACTACTGGGCCTGCCTGGGCCAGCCCGACAAGCAGACTATCATCAGCCGGCACAACGCCTACCACGGCAGCACCGTGGCGGCGGCGAGTTTAGGTGGCATGCCGGCCATGCACGTCCAGGGCGGACTGCCGATCCCCGGTATCGTGCACATCAATCAGCCCTACTGGTATCGCGAAGGTGGTGATACCGCACCGGAGGAGTTCGGCAAACAGGTTGCGCAGGAACTGGAACAGAAAATTGCAGAACTCGGTGAACACAACGTAGCCGCTTTTATCGCCGAGCCGATCCAGGGTGCTGGCGGCGTCATCGTGCCGCCGGATAGTTACTGGCCAGAAATCTGCGCCATCTGCCGACGCCACCAGATACTGCTGGTGGCCGATGAGGTGATCTGCGGCTTTGGCCGCACTGGCAAGTGGTTTGGCAGCGACTACTACGGCATCCAGCCGGACCTGATGCCAATCGCTAAGGGTCTTTCCTCGGGCTACCTGCCCATTGGCGGGGTAATGGTTGCCGACCATGTGGCCCGGGTCATTATTGAGGAAGGCGGCGAGTTCGCCCACGGTATGACCTACTCCGGCCACCCGGTGGCCTGCGCTGTCGCCGTTGCCAATATCCGGATACTGCGGGACGAGGGCATTATCGACAACGTGCGCGATAATACTGGCCCCTACCTGCAAAAAAGCTGGCGGGAACTGGCCGAGCACCCGTTGGTGGGAGAAGCCCGCGCGGTGGGCTTTCTGGGCGCGCTGGATCTCGTTGCCGACAAAGCCACCCGTAAACAGTTTGACCCAGCGGGCCAGACAGGTACCCTATGCAGAGATATCAGTATGCGGCTGGGTCTGATCATGCGGGCAGTAGGCGACACTATGATAATCTCACCGCCGTTGGTGATGTCCCGAGAGGAGATAGATGAATTGATTATGCTTGCTACCTCGGCCCTTGATGAGACCCTGGCAGCCGTGCAGGGTAAAAATGACTCGAGAGGCGCGGTCAGTTAAGCAACAACCACCTGATCGACTAAAAACCGAAGGAGGACACAGTGAAAAAAGAAGACGTCGTTGAACAACTTGCCACCGGCAAGATGAACCGCCGGCAATTCAACCAGCACCTGATGGCCCTGGGTGCGACCATGGCAATAGTGCCAATGGGCTCACGCCAAGTATTTGCCGCCAGCGGCGACCACCCCACCGTGTTTACCTGGGAAGGCTGGGAAGTGCCGGAGTTACACCAACCGTACATCGCCAAACATGGTGAATCACCCAACTTCGCTATCTTCGGCGATGAAGAGGAAGCCTTTGCCAAAATGCGGGCCGGGTTCAAGGTTGATCTGACCCAGCCGTGCACCTACAAGGTGCCGATCTGGAGAGACGCGGGCATCCTGCAGCCCATCGATATCAGCCGTCTGAGCACTTGGGGGGACATCATTCCGAGCCTGAAAACAATTCCCGGAACGGTTGAAGGCGACAAGCAGTACTTTTTCCCAACCGACTGGGGCCTGACCTCGGTCCTGTACCGCGCCGATCTTGCTCCTGAATACGTCGGCAACGAGACCTGGGGCATTCTCTGGGATCCCAAGTACAAGGGCCGACTGTCGATGGCAGACAGCCTGATCGACGGGGTTATGGTGGCCGCTATCTATATCGGTGCCAAAGACCCCTTCAATATGACCGATGCCGAGGTGGAAAAAACCCGGGCTTCACTCAAGGAGCAGTTGCCGCTGATGCGCTACTACTGGACCAGTCCTGCCGATATCGAACAGGCCCTTGCATCCGGCGAACTGGTTGCTGCCTCAGCGTGGAACTCGTCCTACGCGGCGCTGAAGAAAGAAGGCCTGGATGTACGCTACACCAGCCCCAAGGAAGGCGCGATGACCTGGGTCTGCGGCTTCTGCCTGATGAGCGATCATGATCCGGCCAAACTCGACAAAATCTATGATTACCTGGATGCCTATGCCAGTGTGGAGTCAGGTGTATATGCGCTGACCGAGTACGGCTACGGCCATGGTAACGTCAAGGCATTCGCCCAGGTCGAAAAAGACCAGCCAGGCTTACTTAACGAACTGGGTTATTCAGTTAACGTGGACGAAACCCTGAATGCCGGAATATTCCAGGCTCCGATGGGCAACGAGCCAGCGCTTCAGGCGATGTTTGAAGAAGTCAAAGCCGGCCTCTAATAACCGGCTGTAAGCCGAAATAGCGCCGGGCGGGCGACAACCCCGCCCGGCGCTATTTCCCTCCTGCCTGGGTCGACTCATCGAGACTGCAGGCAGGTTCTTGGATCAATTAACACGCTCCGACATGAACAGTACTGATCGGACAGCAGCCCCGTCCACCAACGTTGGCTTTGCCTTGCGCCGGCTGTTCCGGACCAGCGAAGCGCTGCGGGGCTACATCCTGTTGTCCCCCACCCTGCTGACGATGATCATCGGCCTGGCCATGCCATTGCTGGTGTTGTTCACCCTGAGCTTTTGGATCCAGGAATACCTGGATTTCATTCGCACCTTCTCACTGAAAAACTACTTTGATTTTTTCCACAAGCCCATTTACGGCAAAATCCTTTTCAAGTCGATCCGAATATCAGGCCTGGTCACGTTGGCCACCGTACTGCTGGCGTATCCCATGGCCTACTTTATTGCCTTTCGGATTCAGCGCAACAAACTGGTGTGGCTGATCCTGATCACCGTACCGTTTTGGACCAGCTACCTGCTGCGTGTCTTTGCCTGGAAAATCATGCTGGGGTACAACGGCGTGATCAACTCCGGTCTGAAATCTCTGGGTTTCATTACCGAGCCACTCGCGTTCCTGCTCTATAACCCAACCGCAGTGGTGATTACGCTGGCCCACGCCTGGGCTGCCTTCGCAATCCTGCCAATATATGTCTCGCTGGAGAAGATCGACCGCTCGTTGCTGGAAGCTGCTCGTGACTTGGGTGAAAACGCGTTCATGAGCTTTGTCCGCGTAACCCTGCCGCTGTCGATGCCTGGCGTGATTGCTGCCAGCCTGCTGGTCTTTATTCCCACCGTCGGCGACTACGTGACGCCATCACTGGTCGGCGGACCCAGCGGCATCATGATTGGCAACATCATCCAGTCAATGTTCGGCAAGGCCTTGAACTGGCCACTGGGTGCCGCGATCTCGGTAATGTCGATGCTCACGGTAACCGCAATGATCTGCCTATTTCTGTGGGGCACACACAGTTTCCGCAGGAGGATCGCGTGAAAACCGGCCGAACCTGGTGGAGGCCGGATGGCTTTCTGGTTTACGCCGTGGCTTACCTGGTTTTTATTTACCTGCCAGTGCTGTTCCTGCCGCTTTTCTCCTTTAATAACTCTAAATACATCGCCTTTCCGCTGAAGGGTTTCACACTGAAGTGGTACCAGCAGATGCTGAACAGCCCGAGCATGCTCGAGGCTTTGATGAACAGCATCAAGGTCGGACTGATCGTGGCACTGCTCAGCACGATACTGGGGCTAATGGCCGCCAAGGCAGTAACCCGCTATCGCCTGCCCGGGCGCGGCCCGGTAATCAGCTTTATCATGGTGCCGCTGGTGATTCCCGAGATTATCCTGGCAATATCACTGCTGATCTTGATCAGCCAGGCTGATATACCTTTGTCGCTGTGGACCGTGGGATTTTCGCACCTGCTACTGTGCACACCCTTCGCGATGCTGGTACTGGTTTCGCGCATGGAGGGCTTTGATCGCAGTCTCGAAGAAGCGGCGCTGGACTTGGGAGAAAACAGCTGGATGACATTCTGGCGCGTGACTTTCCCCATTGTTCTACCGGGAATTGTCGCCAGCATGCTGCTGACCTTCACTATTTCCTTTGATGAATTCGTGCTCGCCTTTTTTCTGACCAGCACTGATGCGACTCTGCCAATCTATATCTGGAGTTCCCTGCGTTTCCCGACCAAAATACCGGCGGTCCTGGCGTTGGGCGCCAGTATCTTTGTCATATCATTCTTCGTAGTTTCCTTTGCCGAGTGGTTAAGGCGACGGGGCGTAAAAATGGAGGCCACATCGAGAATCTGACATGGGTGAAGCAATCATTTTATTCAGTGATATCAGTAAGCACTTCGGCCAAGTCATCGCAGTGGCTAACACCAATTTTGAGATCTACCGCGGTGAGTTCTTTTCGCTGCTCGGGCCTTCCGGCTGTGGCAAAACGACCTTGCTGCGCATGGTTGCTGGCTTCGAGGCCCCCACCACGGGAGAGATCTTTATTGATGGACAGCCAATGTCCGCCACACCACCCAACCACCGACCAGTGAACATAGTCTTTCAGAATTACGCGATCTTTCCGCACCTGGATGTACGCGGAAACATTGCCTTTGGCATGCGCAAGTCAGGCCTGTCCCGTGCCGAACTCGACCAACGCATCGACGAGGTGCTGGAACTAATCAAGTTGCCCGGTTACGGCAGCCGCGGTGCGGATGAACTCTCCGGTGGCCAACGCCAGCGTGTCGCACTGGCGCGCGCATTAATCAAACAACCCAAGGTACTACTGCTGGATGAACCTCTCGGTGCACTGGACAAAAAGCTGCGCGAGCAGATGCAAATCGAACTGCGCCAATTGCAGCAGCAGCTGGGTATAACCTTCCTATTCGTCACCCACGACCAGGAGGAGGCCCTGACTCTATCCGACCGGATCGCGGTCATGTCTGATGGCCACGTGATGGAGATTGCCTCCCCAGCAGAGTTGTACGAATCACCCGGTTCACGTTTCGTCGCCGACTTTATCGGCAGCATGAACTTCTTCGAAGGCGAGGTCAGTTGCAGGGAAACTAGTACGGTTCGTGTCACCACACGGGTTCTGGGTGAGATTGAGGTACCCCTCACTACTGCTTCTCCTACAACCGGTGAGCGGGTATGGGTTGCGATACGGCCTGAAAAACTGCAGCCTGTTTTCTCCGAGCCGCAGTCCCGAACTAATACCGTGGTCGGCCAGATGGGGCCATCGGCCTACCTGGGCGACCGCAGTCATTTCTACGTTCACCTGACACAGCGCGAAGAACCGGTGCTAGTAGCACTGCAAAACCTGGAGCGATCGTTGGATCACCTGCGCCGGCCCAACCAGCCGGTCTGGCTGCAGTGGGCCGATGACGCCGTGGTGCTGCTGCCTCGGGATTAAGCGGGCTCGCTTGAGTCGGTCGCAACGATGCGTTTTCCCACCGGCAGCTTGTGGCTCATACTTCGCGGCCTGGCGCTGAGCACCCTGGTTATGCCGGCGGCCCCGGCCCTGGCCGAACTCAGTGGACCAGCCCAGGCCCTGCCCGCTAGCGGCCTGATCGCGGTTCAAAACCATACACTTTCGCTACACGGCATACGGGTAATCGAGCCTGGACAACTGTGCCTTGGCGCGAGCAGCAACTGGGCCTGTGGGGATGCTGCATGGCAAGCCTTGAGCGAGCACCTCGGTAAAGCTCTCGTTCATTGCGAGCTGCTGCTCAGCCTTGCCAATCGCAGTGGCGGTTTTGAGTTCGCCGATTGCCGTGTTAACGGCGGCAGCCTTAACGCCTGGCTGGTGATCCAGGGCTGGGCATTGCCTGGAGCAGAGCCCGAATCTAGTTACGCGGCTGAAGAGCGACGGGCCCAACTGAATCAAGCCGGCCTGTGGCGTGACGGCTTTAAACCACCTGCTGCCTGGCGCTGGCGCTCACCAGCCGCCGTTGATCAATGCAGTGTATGCACTGCCCGACACCGCAGTATCATCCGCAGCCGGGACCGAGATCTATTACCTGATAACACGACAAACGCAGCAGACTAGCCTGCAGGACCCGCGGGGCAATTCACACCACAATACACCCAGCACTGGAATCACAAGACCGTTGTCCGGCATGGATATCGAGCGCCTGAACAAGCATAACTGGGCACGTTACCGTGATCAGATTCTTGCCATAGAGAAGAATGCTTACGAGGCAGCCCGCCGCGACGAGCCACGAACGCTCGAGCGCATTGCCTGCAACCCGGCCGGGGTCAGCCTGGTAGCGACTGAGGGCGACCAGGTAACCGGGTTCTGCCTGGCTGGGCCGCTCGAAGATTTTTCTCACGTGCACGGGCCCAACACCGATCCAACACTGTCCTCAAGAACTACGCTGTACTCGGCCGACACCTGTGTTGCCAGTCAGTGGCGCGGGCGCGGCCTTGGTCGGCAACTGAAATTAGCCCAACTCGTGCAGGCCGCGGGTGCCGGCTACCGGATCGTATCCGGACGCAACCGGGCCGGCCTGGCCCACGCCATGTGGGTTCTCAACCGGTCGCTGGGCGCGCGCGCACTCCACTTGATTGAGAACGACTACGCCGACAGCCTTGAACCTAACCTTTGTATCTACTACCACATCACCCTGCCGGTGCCCGATGAGGGTCAATGAAACTGTCCCGCCGGACAGCAGACCAGGGAGCTTCAGACTGACAACCGCGCCGGCCGGTCCAGGCCACGCGCGAGGTCGGTAATAATATCGGCCGGACTCTCGAGGCCCACCCCCACGCGGACCAGGGCTTCACCGATGCCGGCTGCAGCCCGCTCCTTTGCCGTGATCCGCGAGTGGGTGGTCGATGCCGGGTGGGTGATGGTGGTCTTGGCATCCCCCAGGTTGGCAGTGATCGAAAGCATCCTGGTTGCATCGATTACCTGCCAGGCCCTGTCCCTGCCCCCGGCCAGGTCGAACGACAGAATGCCGCCGAAACCTTGCTGTTGGCGCGCTGCGAGCGCGTGGCCGGGGTGGTCGACAAGTCCCGGGTAGTAAACCCGCTCGACTGCCGGGTGCGAGACCAGGTAACGTGCCACCGTGTCTGCGTTTTCGCAGTGGGCCCGCATCCGCAGTGGCAACGTCTCCAGGCCCTTGTGGAACACCCACGCGTTGAACGGGCTCATAGCCGGCCCGGCCGTGCGCAGAGTGTTGAAAAACGAATCGTGGATTTCTTCGTCGGCCGTGACCAGTGCACCCCCGACGCAACGACCCTGACCATCGAGGTACTTGGTTGCCGAGTGCACCACGATATCCGCGCCCAGCAGCAACGGTTGCTGCAACACCGGGGTGCAATACACGTTGTCCACCACCAGCAGACAATCGGCCTCGCGGGCGATAGTGGCAAGAGCTGCCAGGTCGGCCACCTCACCCAGCGGATTCGACGGTGTCTCGACGAACAGCATCCGGGTGCGGGACCCCACTGCGCTACGCCACGCATCCAGGTCGGTGAGCGGCACAAAATCCGGCTGCACCTCGAACCTACGCAGTATCTTGTTAAACAATGACACCGTCGAGCCGAACACACCGGTCGATACCGCGATCCGGTCGCCGGCCTTGAGCAGTGCCAGCGCCAGGCACAGGATTGCCGCCATGCCCGAAGCCGTTGCCACACAGTATGTTGCGCCCTCGAGTGCTGCCAGACGCTGCTCGAAAGCGCGCACCGTCGGGTTAGTGAAGCGCGAGTAGACGTTGCCGGAAACAGTCTCACTGAACTTGGCAGCTGCGTCGGCAGCACTCGAAAAGATAAAACTCGAAGTTGCAAATATGGGATCGCTGTGCTCGCATTCACCGGTACGCTGCTGCCCGGCGCGCACGGCGAGAGTCTCTGGATCTGCTGAAAAATCGTTTATGTCCACTGCTTTGCCTCCTCGGTCCGGGCCAGCAGCGGTGACAAAAAAACCCGCACCAGCCGGGGCCAGAGCGGGGGTTCATTACCACCTCGCTTTAGCCGTACTTTTTAAGCGCCCGCAAGCTGATGGTCAAATCGGCGCTGAAGCGAAGCATTATACTGAAACGATCCAGCCTGTCAAAAACTGGGGCTGATTGTCTTGGCTGATCCATGGGCGCAGAACAGCGTGCCGGCGTTCACAAGAGACTCAGCCCAGCATCTCGGGCAGGCTAGCCAGGGTTGCCAGTTCCCGGTCGGGGCACACACCAAGGCGCTCCGAGCGCTGGCCGAAACGGTTGACCCAAACCACTTGCAAGCCAAATGCTGCGGCGCCAACGGCATCCCACGCGTTGGACGACTGAAAGCTGATCTCCTCGGGCGCCAGTTGCAAGCGCTCCACCGCCAGTCGGTAAACCTGTGGGTCCGGCTTGTAGATGCCAATCTCATCGACTGACAGGACCGCAGCGAAAGCGCCGGCGAGGCCCGCATTGTCGACCGCGGCCGCCAACATTGCCGGAGAACCATTAGAAAGAATCGCACAGGCGATCCCGCGGTCTTGTAATTGTGCCAGCACCGCCGGCACTTCCGGGTAGCAAGCAAGATCCAAATACGCCTGCATTAGGTCTTCGCGCAAAGATGGATCGGTCAAACCATGGGTTTCGAGCGCGTAATCAAGCGCGTCGCCGGTGACCTGCCAGAAGTCGGTGTACCGACCCATCAGGCTGCGCAGCCAGGTGTACTGCAGTTGCTTGCTGCGCCACAGTACCGAAACCTCTGCTGCGGCTGTACCGATGCGCTCACTATGACGGTCCACAGCCGAATGCACATCGAACAGTGTGCCGTAGGCATCGAAGACACAAGCGCGAATGCCCTGCAGAGTATCGATATCGACCCTCGCTTTTTGAGCGGGCTTAAAGCCGGACCCGCCCCGCTCAATCGCTGCGCGGCGGAATTGAATAAGTGCTGGTGACGTGAGCCACCATCTCGTCGTTACCCTCAATTAGTAGTTCGACCTCGCCGACCGCCAGCCGTCGACCCAACTTGATGATGTGCGCCCGCGCCAGCAGGTCGCCGGGCTCAGGCCGGCGCAGGAAGTTAATATTGAGATTAGTGGTGACGGCAAGCTCTACTACACCGATGCGCGTGAGTACCGCAGCATACATGGCGTAATCGGCAAGACTCATCATCACCGGACCCGAGATGGTGCCACCCGGGCGCAGGAACTCATTGCTGTAGGGCGCCCGGGCCGTAGCACTGCCTGGACCCAGAGTCTCGACCTGAAACCCGAAAATCTCGGCAAAAGGTAGTTGCTCACGGGTCAGTGCCGCCATTGCCTGCGTGGTTATCCGGGGCATCGCAGTTGACTCCTTGTTGCCTTAAAATTGGATCTGGCAGGCACGTTTAGTCGAGGCACACACCATGGAACCCCAGAAAAAACCCGAAAACACAGCATCCTTGGTTTTGCGGGAGGACCATAGCGGCGGAATCACTACGGTCACGCTCAACCGGCCGGATCAGTATAACGCCTTGTCCGAGGAACTGCTCGGGGTGCTGCAATCGACCCTCGATGAGATCGCCGAAAACGGCAACGCCAAGGTTGTTATCCTGGCGGCCAGCGGCAAAGCATTTTGTCCCGGCCACGATCTCAAGCAGATGCGGGCAAAACCGGATAAAGCGTATTACCAGAACCTTTTTGCCTGCTGCAGTCAGGTGATGCTGACTATGGCACGCATGCCCCAAGTGGTGATTGCCCGGGTCCACGGCATGGCCACCGCGGCAGGCTGCCAGCTGGTGGCCGCGAGCGACCTGGCAGTGGCCTCATTGGATGCGCGCTTTGCCGTTTCCGGCGTCAATCTGGGGCTTTTCTGTTCTACCCCGGGCGTTGCCTTGAGCCGCAATCTTTCGCGCAAGCGAGCCTTCGATATGCTAGTAACTGGGCGCTTCATCGATGCGTCGACAGCGGTGGAATACGGCCTGGTCAACCAGGCTGTCGCCGCCGACGCGCTGGACCAAGCAGTGCAAGCCCTTGCGCAAGACATTGCCCGCAAGCCGGCGGACACCCTGCGCGAAGGCAAGGCGCTTTTCTACAGCCAGTTGGAACAAGGTCTGGCCCAAGCCTATGCGCTGGCCGGCGAGACCATGGCCTGCAACATGCTGTTTGAGGACACCATCGAAGGCGTCGATGCCTTCATCGAAAAGCGCCCGCCTGACTGGCACTGAGCCACTCCGACACGGCCCCTCACTTCTTATCGGGCCACGCCTGGACTGTGCTCGACCGGCATGGCCCGGTCCAGGGCCCTGAACTGCAGGGCTTCACACAGGTGATCCCTGGTCACTCGCTCAGAGTCGCCAAGATCGGCAATGGTCCGGGTCAGACGCAGCAGGCGGTGATACGCCCGGGCCGAAAATCCCAGGCGCGTTGTGGCGCTTTCCAGCAGCGCCCGACAGGCTCCGTCCAGCCAGACGCAACGCTCAAGATCTGCCACCGGTAGATGTGCGTTACTCACGCCGCTACGGATCGATTGCCGTTCGCGGGCGACGGACAGTCGTGCTCGAACTTGCGCGGAACTCTCGGGCACGGCGGTCCGGTCGTGCAGTTCTGTTGCTACCACCGGAGCCAACCGCACCTGCAGGTCGATCCGGTCGAGCAACGGCCCAGACAGCCGCGACCGGTAACGGCTGATCTGCTCGGCGGTACAGCGGCACCGGCCGGACGGATCACCCTCGTAGCCACAGGTGCAGGGATTCATGGCCGCCACCAGCTGGAAGCGGCTGGGATAACGAACTGACCAGCCGGAACGGGCGACGGTGATGTGACCCGACTCCATCGGCTCGCGCAGGTGGTCCAGTACCCGCCGGTCGAACTCGGCCAGTTCATCCAGGAACAGCACGCCGTTGTGAGCCAATGAAATCTCGCCGGGCCAGGCCCGGTTACCACCGCCCACCAGTGCCACCGCGGAGGCGCCGTGGTGGGGCGAGCGAAATGGCCGGCGTCGCCAGTCCTCCACGCAGAATCCCTGGTGCGAGACCGAGCGCACGGTGGCAGTCTCCAGCGCTTCGTGATCATTCATCGGCGGCAACAGGCCCGGCAAACGTTCAGCCAACATGGTCTTGCCGCAACCCGGCGGGCCCACCAGTAACAACGGATGATCGCCGCTCGCCGCAATCTCGAGCGCTCGGCGACCCAGATACTGACCACGCACATCAGCAAGATCGGGTAGCGCTTGAACGGTCTCCTCGGTCGCACTTGACCGCGCAGCCGCGGCAAACCCCAGCGTTTTCCCGGCAACCAGTTGTGCAGTTAACTCGTTAAGGCACGAAATACCGAGCAGGCGGGCGTCCCGGACCAGGGCCGCTTCCGCGATGTTGTCTTCCGGCAGCACCACCGGTCGGCCAGCCCGACTGGCAGCAGCCACTGCCGGGAGAATACCGTGTACCGCGCGCAACTCCCCGCCGAGGCCCAGCTCGCCCAAATACTCGGCCCCGGCCAGATCCGCAACTGCCACCTGTCCGGAAGCCGCCAGCACACCCAGCGCAATAGGCAGATCAAAACGGCCGCCCTGCTTGGGCAAGTCTGCCGGGGCCAAGTTGGCCGTGATGCGCCGAGCCGGAAACTCGAAACCGGAATTGAGCAGTGCGCTGCGCACGCGGTCCCGGCTCTCGCGAACCGCGGCCTCGGGCAATCCGACAATGGAAAAAGACGGCAGTCCACCGGAAAGGTGAACCTCAACGGAAACCGCGGGTGCGTCGGTACCTCTACCGGCGCGACTGTGCACAAGTGCCAGAGACATGTTGACTGCTCCTTGTCATTATCTATCCCGATCCTTGGGAATGACTACTGTAGTTCAGGCTAGCCGGGGCCTTGCTCCTGTTCTTGCTCTAGTTCGGTGAGTCGTGCCTCGAGCACTTCCAACCGCTCCCGTGTTCGCGCCAGCACCTTCTCTTGTATCTCCATCTCCTCCCGGGTGACAAGGTCCATCTTGTCTAGGGTAGCCTGCACGATCGCGCGAACGTTCTTTTTCACATCCTGCGCGATGTCCGCAGGCAGAGCATCGCTGATGGTTGCGGCGAGTTTTCGTAGCGGCATGAGAGTCAAGTCCCCTGGCATGGTGCAATCCACCAATAGGAAACACCACACCGTAACACCCGCTCATTCTAACAGACCGGCGCCTGCAAACCGCTGCTTGCACTGTATCAGGGCAAGCACGGCCACGACACGCGCCACGGTTGGGCAAAACCGCGTCCCCTATGTCATTTTCCCACCACAGATCGGTCGTTACGCGCGCGTTCAGGGCCAGTTTAACCGTTGGCACGCTAGTTGCTTTAATAATTACAAGCAGGCCCAGGCAGCCACCAGATTGCCCGGGCCGCCCAACAAAATTTAAGTCACTGGAGACAACCTAATGAAACTGGTAATTGCTGTGATCAAGCCATTTCGGCTCGATGACGTACGCGATGCACTTGCCCAGATCGGAGTCAAGGGCATGACGGTCACTGAGGTAAAAGGCTTCGGCCGCCAGAAAGGCCATACCGAGCTCTACCGCGGCGCCGAATATGCAGTGGATTTTCTGCCTAAGATCAAGTTGGAAGTCGCCCTCGACGCGGCCCTGCTGGAGCAGGCCCTCGAGGCGATCAGCGGTTCTGCCCAAACCGGCAAGATCGGCGACGGCAAAATCTTTGTCTACGATATCGAGCAGGTGATCCGGATTCGCACAGGCGAGACCGGTAGCGACGCCCTTTAACCGGAAACGACCGCCAGGAGAACATCACATGAAATTTTTTCTTACACCGAACATGGCCCGGTTGACAGTTGCGCTAGGTCTGTTGTTGAACGTCACCCAAGCAGCCGCTGACGAGGGCGGGCTCAGCGCAGGTGATACCGCGTGGATGCTCACTGCAACCGCGCTGGTATTATTTATGACCATCCCCGGCCTAGCACTGTTTTATGCGGGAATGGTTCGCGCCAAGAACGTCCTGTCCGTGCTGATGCAGTGTTTTGCCATTACTGGCCTGGCCACGATTATCTGGATCATTGTCGGCTACAGTCTCGCCTTCACAGGTGATGGCGCATACTGGGGTGGCCTGGAAAAAGCCTTTCTCAAGGGTGTAACCGTAGATGCCTTGTCGGGCACGATCCCAGAGACCGTGTTCATGACTTTCCAGATGACCTTCGCCATCATCACCCCGGCGCTGATAGTGGGAGCATTTGCTGAACGCATGAAGTTTTCCGCGATGCTCTGGTTTATGGGCATTTGGCTAATACTCGTCTATGCGCCAATTTGTCATTGGGTATGGGGTGGCGGCTGGCTTGGCGAAATGGGGGTACTGGATTTTGCCGGTGGTACGGTGGTGCATATCAATGCGGGCATTGCCGGTCTCGTGGCCTGCATCGTGCTGGGCAAGCGTAACGGGTATACGAAAACCCCGATGTTGCCGAACAACCTCGGTTATACGATTGTTGGCGCAGCCATGCTCTGGGTTGGCTGGTTCGGCTTCAATGCAGGCAGCGAACTGGCAGCGGACGGCACCGCCGGCATGGCCATGGCTGTTACCCAGATTGCTACAGCGGCCGCTGCCCTTGGTTGGATGTTCAGTGAATGGCTGTTCCACGGCAAGCCCAGCGTGCTGGGCATTGCCAGTGGCGCAGTCGCAGGCCTGGTCGCCATCACCCCGGCCTGCGGGTCGGTCGGCCCCATGGGAGCCCTGGCTATCGGTATCGCTGCTGGCGTGCTTTGCTACCTGGCCGCAACCAAGCTGAAAAATGCTTTGGGTTATGACGATTCTCTGGATGTTTTCGGTGTACACGCCATCGGCGGCATTGTTGGCGCATTGCTGACCGGGGTTTTCGTGGCTGGGTCTCTGGGCGGCGTTGGCCTGGCAGAGGGTGTTAGCATTAGTCAACAAGTCGGTAAACAGGCGATCGGCGTGGTTGCAACCATCATTTACACCGGGGTAGCCAGTTTTATCATCCTCAAGGTGATCGATATGGTGATCGGCTTACGGGTTTCCAGTGACGAGGAAAGCGAGGGCCTGGATATCGCGCTGCATGACGAGCGCGGTTACAAC
>Ga0207990_1000147_pt1 | contig 42191 bp, 41 predicted proteins | sample ETNtaG_8_FD_185780 | JGI IMG/M metagenome (GOLD analysis project Ga0207990, IMG submission 185780) | Marine microbial and viral communities from oxygen minimum zone, Eastern Pacific Ocean - ETNP201406SV75 (SPAdes) (version 2) | ecosystem: Environmental > Aquatic > Marine > Oceanic ...
AGGCCGGGACCCACAGGTCCCGGCCTCCCACCGTTTTGACACCGGGAACCCCCCCCTGTCACACGCCCGGCGGACCCGGCGGGCGGCGGGACGACCCGGTATGGTCTGGCGCCTTGCAGTGCTGCAGGAAAGACACTACGGGGGACCTAGTTTGAGCCAGGTCAGTGTGACGCGTCGCGGTCGGGTGACCGACGAGCGCCCCTGGTGGGACACGTTCCCCTGGTGGTCGCTGGTCATCCTCAGCGTCCTGGGCTGGATGGGCTGGCAGATCCTGACCAACGACAACTACGAACTGGCCTGGGAGCGCATCCTCCCGGGCCTCGGGTTGACCATCACCTCGACGATCCAGGCGTTCGCCATCGCCCTCGTGATCGCCCTCATCGTCGGCATGGGCCAGATGTCACGGAACGTGGTGTTCCGGAACCTGTCCCGCACCTATGTCGAGTTCGTGCGGGGCATCCCGATCCTGCCGCTCATCTTCACCGTGGCCCTGATCCTCGTGCCGGAACTCACCAAGGCCATAAACGGCCAACTGGAGAACTGGTTCGACTGGGAGTTGAAGCTCTCATTCCAGATGCGCGCCACCGTCACCCTTGCCGTCATCTACGGCGCATACATGGCCGAGATATTCCGGGGCGGTATCCAGTCGATCCCACCCGGACAGACCGAGGCCGGCCGGTCACTGGGCCTCAACCGTCGACAGACGATGAACTCCGTGGTCCTCCCCCAGGCCATGCGGGCAATCATCCCACCACTCGGAAACGACTTCATAGCCATCCTGAAGGACACGTCGCTGCTCTCGGTGCTCGGCGCCCTGGAGATCACCCAGCGGGCCCGCCAGTTCTCGGCAAGCACCTTCAAGTTCCGGGAGGGCTACTTCGTATTGGCCTTCATCTACCTGATCCTGACCCTCGGCCTGTCCCTGCTGCTCGGCATGCTGGAACGGCGGATGACCCGCGACCGGAAGGGAGAACGCTGATGGACGAGACCGTCGCGACGCAGCCAGAACCGATGATCCGCCTGCGAGGCGTCTCCAAGACATTCGACAGGACCATCCACGCAGTACGCGACATGGACCTGGACGTGGCCGAGGGCGAGGTGCTGGTCATCGTCGGCCCCAGCGGCTCGGGCAAGTCCACCGTGCTGCGCTGCGTCAACCTGCTGGAAATCCCGACCACGGGCACGGTCACCGTCGACGGCTTCGAGTTGACGGACACGGCGACCGACATCGACCACGTCCGGGCCGAGGTGGGGATGGTGTTCCAGCAGTTCAACCTGTTCCCGCACCTGACCATCATCCAGAACATCACCCTGGCCCAGCGCAAGGTCCGGGGTCGATCAAAGGACGAGGCCATCGAGATGGCCATGCGCCAGCTCACCCGGGTGGGAATCCCGGAGAAGGCCGATGCCTACCCCCGGCAGCTCTCCGGCGGCCAGCAGCAGCGCGTGGCGATCGCCCGGGCCCTGGCCATGGAGCCCCGGGTGATGCTGTTCGACGAACCCACGTCGGCCCTCGACCCTGAAATGGTGAAAGAGGTCCTGGACGTGATGCTCGAGCTGGCCAGCGAGGGCATGACCATGGTGGTGGTCACCCACGAGATGGGCTTCGCCCGCGCTGCCGCCGACCGACTGCTCTTCATCGACGAGGGAGAGGTGGTCGAGATCGGGCCGCCCGAGGAAGTGTTCTCGAACCCGGCAGAGGAGCGCACCAGGGCGTTCTTCGACAAGATCCTCTACTGAACCTCCAGTCGACATCGTGACCGCACCGGCCGTGGAGCTCTCCGGCATCACCAAGCGGTTCCCCGGCGTGATCGCCAACGACGATGTGAACCTGCGGGTGGCCGAAGGTGAGATCCACGCCGTGGTGGGCGAGAACGGCGCCGGCAAGTCGACGCTGATGAAGATCCTCTACGGGATGCAGTCCCCCGACGAGGGACGGATGCTGGTCGGGGGTACTGAGGTGGCCTTCTCGTCACCATCGGAGGCCATCGAGCACGGCATCGGCATGGTCCACCAGCACTTCATGCTGGCCGACAACCTCACCGTCCTGGAGAACGTCGTGCTGGGCGCCGAACCCCGCCGCCATGGGTTGATCGACAGGAAGGTGGCCAGACGGGACCTGGAGGCCCTCGGTGCCTCCTACGGCCTGGACCTGCACCCGGACGACCTGGTCGAGACGCTGGAGGTCGGCGAACGCCAGCGGGTGGAAATCATCAAGGTCCTCTACCGCGGGGCACGCGTCCTGATCCTTGACGAGCCGACCGCCGTGCTGGTTCCCCAGGAGGTGGAGGAGCTGTTCCGGAACCTGCGGGAGTTGAAGGCCCGCGGGCACACGATCATCTTCATCGACCACAAGCTGGAGGAGGTGCTGGCCATCGCAGACACCATCACGGTGCTCCGCCACGGTCGCACCGTCTCGACAGTCGACCCGGCCGACGTGACCGCCCACGAGCTGGCGGAGCTCATGGTCGGATCCGAACTACCGACACCGTCCACCGAACCCCGTGTCGCCGACGACCACGTCACGCTGTCCATGAGTGACCTGTCGGTGGTGGACGGGGCCGGCCGGCCGACGTTGGACCGGGTTTCCCTGGATGTGTACCGCGGAGAGATCGTGGGCGTGGCCGGCGTCGAGGGCAACGGCCAGGGCGAGCTGATCGAGGCGATCCTGGGGTTGCGCCTGACCAGCGGCGGCCAACTCCTGCTGGACGGCGAGGACATCGGAAGTTGGCCGGTTCGGCGGCGACGCGAGGCCGGCATCGGGTACGTACCCGAGGACCGTCACCGTCGTGGCCTGCTGCTGGACGCACCCATCTGGGAGAACGCCATGCTGGGCCACCAGACGATGGCCCCGTTTGCACGGGGACCATTCCTGGACCGGCCCGGCGCACGCTCTGCCACCACCCGCATAGTCGAGCACTTCGACGTCAGGACGCCGGGCATCGACACGTCGGCGCGTGCGCTGTCCGGCGGCAACCAGCAGAAGCTGGTCATCGGCCGGGAGATGGCGGCGTCGCCACGCCTGCTGGTGGCCGCCCACCCGACCCGGGGCATCGACGTAGGCGCCCAGGCCTCGGTCTGGGCGGACCTGCGGGCCGCCCGTCGGGAAGGGTTGGCGATGCTCCTGGTCTCGGCCGACCTGGAGGAGTTGATCGGCCTGGCCGACCGCCTGGTTGTCATGCTGCGTGGACGCGTGGTGGCCGAGCTGGATCCGGCCACCACGACCCCCCGCATCCTGGGCGGGTACATGACAGGGGCGGACGAATGAGCGTCCGGCGGATCCTCATGGCCGCTGCGGCACCGGTGGGGGCCATCGTGTTCTCGGTCGCCATCTCGTCGGTGGTCCTGCTAATCGCCGGAACCAGCCCGCTGGAGGCGTGGATGGAGATGCTGTCCTACGGGACCCGGCTGGAGACGCTGGTGGCGACCGCCAACCGGGCCACGCCGCTGTACCTGGCCGGGATCGCGGTGGCCATCGGGTTCCGGATGAACCTGTTCAACATCGGGGTGGAGGGCCAGTACGTGCTGGCCGCCCTGCTGTCGGCCTCGGTGGGCGCTGCCGTCGACCTGCCGGCTGCACTGCACGTGGCGCTGATCATGCTCGTGGCCATGACCGTGGGTTCGCTGTTCGCAGGCGTGGCCGGCTACCTGAAGGTCACCAGGGGCGTGCACGAGGTGATCTCCACGATCATGTTGAACGCGATCGCCCTGGCGGCCGTCGGCTACATGCTGCGCAACTGGCTGATCGACGAGGCCGACACGAGCCTCAACATGAAGACGCCGGAGATCCCTCCGTCCGGACGCTTCCCCAACCTGAACGGCGTCGTCGAGACGTTCACCCGGGAGATCGCGAGGGGGCGCGAGCTCTGGGGGTTCATCCTGGTCGCAGCCCTCGTCGGCGTGCTCTTCCACCTGTTCCTGACACGTACCCGGGTCGGCTACGACCTGCGGGCCACCGGGCTGAACCCGTTCGCCGCCGAGGCCTCCGGCGTGGACCCGAAGGCCACGGTGATACGCACGATGCTCCTCTCCGGTGCCGTGGCCGGCCTCATCGGGCTACCGGAGGTCCTGGGCGACAGTTACAAGTACGACCTTGCCTTCACCCGGGGCCTGGGCTTCACCGGCATTGCCGTGGCCCTCGTTGGCCGCAACCACCCGGCCGGCGTGGCGATCGGAGCACTGCTCTTCGGCTGGTTGGACTCGGCCGCCCCCATCCTGGACGTGGTCGGCGACACGCCGCGTGAGATCGTCTCGATCCTCCAGGGAGTGGTCGTGCTCTCGGCCGTCGTCTCCTACGAGGTGGTCAACCGGGTGCGTCGCTCCCAGGAGGCCCGGGATGCGGCCGCGGCCACCCGCCCGAAGCAGGAGATGGAGGCATGACGGCCCTGCGCGAGCTCCGCTCCCTGGGGAACTCGGTGGTCCTGCGCTGGACCGTCGCGGCCCTCGGCCTGGTGCTGGTCCTCTCGGTCACCCAGGAGCTGGCCCGTCCCGAAACCACGGACCTCATCTCGTCCGGCACCGCCGAGGCCACGCTGCGTCGGGCCGTACCGATCCTGCTGGCCGGCCTGGGTGGCATCTGGGCGGAACGGGCCGGGGTGGTCAACATCGGCCTTGAGGGGATGATGATCCTGGGAGCCTGGTTCGGTGCCTGGGGAGCCCTGGAGTTCGGCCCCTGGTGGGGCATCGTCATCGGCATCGCCGGTGGGGCGGCCGGCGGCCTGCTGCATGCCGTGGCCACGGTGGGCTTCGGCGTGGACCACATCATCTCCGGTGTGGCCATCAACATCCTGGCTCCGGCCCTGGCCCGCTTCCTGTCCCGCGAGGTCTTCGCCGAACGCCCCGGTGGGGGCATCACCCAGTCGCCGAGGGTCGACTCGGTGGGCGACGTGGACGTCGTGTTCCTCTCGGGCGGCGACCTGTTCGGCTGGTCCACGCCGGACCTCTTCGGTTGGGTGGACGACCGGGGCTGGTTCCTCGTGTCGGACCTCTGCGCGGTGCTGTCCGGCATCACCAGCGACGTCTCGTGGGCGACCCTCCTGGCCCTGGCCCTGGTGCCGGCATCGGTCGTGATCCTGTGGCGTACGAGCATCGGGCTCCGGATACGGGCCGCTGGCGAGCACCCTGTGGCCGCCGACAGCCTCGGCGTGAACGTGTACCGCATGAAGTACCTGGCGGTGGTGGTGAGCGGCGGGCTGGCGGGGTTCGGTGGAGCCTTCATCGTCATCGAGCAGACCGGCATCTACAGGGAGGCCCAGACCCAGGGTCGGGGCTTCATAGGGCTGGCCACGGTCATCTTCGGCAACTGGCAGCCGATGGGAGCCTTCGTGGGATCCCTGCTCTTCGGGTTCGCCGATGCTCTGCAGCTCCGCGACCGGACCGCCGTCCACGCCCTGTTGCTCCTCGCCGGCGTGGTGGTGGCCGCCCTGGCGGTTCGCGCGGTGTGGCAACGCCGGTCCACCTCGGCCCTCGGGTTGGCAGCGGTCGCCGCCATGCTGCTGTGGTGGTACTCGGTGACCGACAAGGTCATGGGCGAGCTGCCACCGATCACGCCGCACCTGGCGACCCTCCTGGTCCTGGTGTTCGCAGGAAGCCGGCTCCGCATGCCGGCCGCCATCGGGCTGCGCTACAGACGCGGCCAGGAATGACGTCGGCGGTGGGGCCGATCCTGGGCACCGACGAGGCTGAGGCCTGGCGACGCGACGGCTACGTGGTCCTGCCCGACTTCGTGGAACCCGACCTCCTGGCGGACCTCAGGAACCGTATCGACGACCTGGTGGCCGGATACGCCGACGGTGGACTACCGGAGGGGGCGGCAACCGTCTTCTCGACGACCGAGCAGTCGCACGCCCAGGACGACTGGTTCCTCACCTCGGCCGACGTGGTGAGGCCCTTCTTCGAGGACGGTGCCCTCGACCGGGACGGCCGGCTGGTGGTCCCCATGGACCTGGCGTTGAACAAGCTGGGTCACGCCATGCACGACGTGGACCCGGTGTTCGACCGGTTCTCGCGTACGCCACGCCTCGCAGCCCTGGTGGGCGAGCTGGGCTTCGTGGACCCACTGCTCCTGCAGTCGATGGTCATCTTCAAGCCGCCGCGCATCGGCGGCGAGGTGGTCTGCCACTGTGACCACACGTTCCTCTGGACCGACCCGCAGACCGTCACCGGATTCTGGTTCGCGCTGGACGACGCCACCATCGAGAACGGCTGCATGTGGGCCATACCCGGAGGTCACCACGCCGACGCCCGGACCCGGTTCCGCCTGGAGGGCGCCGGAACGACCACCGACGTCTACGACCCGACCCCGTACGACATGGACGCCCTGGTCCCGATGGAGGTGGCGGCTGGCACCCTCATCGCCTTCCACGGTCGCCTCCCCCACTGGAGTGCCCCCAACCGGTCCGACCGGCACAGGCTGGCCTACACCCTCCACGTGATCGACGGCACGGCCGAGTACCGGTCCGACAACTGGCTGCAGAGGGGCCCTGACCTGCCACTGCGCGGCTTCGGCTGATCCACCCGGCAGCACGTGGGCGGGGCCGCCCGGATCGGAACCACCACCCACCGATAGCCTGCACCATGGATCCCATGGACCCGGAGACCATCCGGCTGGCACCGAAGGCCGTACTCCACGACCACCTCGACGGTGGGCTGCGGCCGGCGACGGTCATCGCCCTGGCCGACGAGGTCGGCTACGACGCCCTGCCCAGCACCGACGAGGTCGAGTTGGCCGCCTGGTTCCACAGGGGGGCCGACCGTAGGGACCTCGGCCTCTACCTCGAGACCTTCGAGCACACGGTCGGCGTGATGCAGACGGCCGCCGCCTGCCACAGGGTGGCGTCGGAGTGCGCCGCCGACCTGGCTGGCGACGGCTGCGTGTACGCCGAGGTCCGCTTCGCGCCGGCCCTGCACACGGCAGGAGGCCTGTCCCTGGACGAGGTGGTAGAAGCGATCCTGGCGGGCTTCGCCGAGGGTTCAGCCGGAACGGGGCTGACCATCCGGGCCCTGGTGACCGCCATGCGCACGTCGACGGACTCGATGAAGGTGGCCGAAACCGCCATCCGCTACCGGGACCGGGGTGTCGTCGGGTTCGACATCGCCGGCCGGGAGGCCGGCTATCCACCCACCCTCCATCTGGATGCCTTCCAGTACCTCCAGCGCGAGAACTTCCACTTCACCATCCACGCCGGCGAGGCCTTCGGCCCAGCCTCGATCTGGGAAGCCATACAGTTCTGCGGCGCCGAGCGGCTCGGCCACGGCGTGCGAATAGTGGACGACATCGGGATGTCGGAGGTGGGTACGCCCCAGCTGGGTCGCCTCGCCTCCATAGTCAGGGACCGTCGGATCCCCCTGGAGTTGTGCCCCACCTCGAACGTCCACACGGGGGCGGTGGCCGACATCGCCGCCCACCCGATCGGGTTGCTCCGGAGCCTGGGCTTCCGCATCACAGTCAACACGGACAACCGCCTCATGAGCGACGTCTCGATGACTTCGGAGATGGCTGCGCTGAACAGGGCATTCGGCTGGGGCCTGGACGACTTCCGCTGGCTCACCATCAACGCCATGAAGAGCGCTTTCCTGCCGTTCGACGAACGCCTCGGGCTGATCAACGACACCATCAAGCCCGGTTACGCCGCCCTCTCCGGCTGACCCGGCCGGAGGGTCCCCGGGGCCGCGTCTCAGGCGTCGGGGGGTCCTGCAGGGTCCAGGGTGGCAAGCACCTCCTGCATGTCCCTGACGGTGGTCCGCGGGTTGACTATGCAGATGCGCATGGCGGCCCCACCATCGAAGGTGGTGGGGGTCAGGAGGGCCGTGCCCGCGGCCAGCAGGCGGTCGCACCAGGCCTGGTAGTCGGTTGGCCCCCAGCCGGTTCGCCGGAAGGCCACCACCGAGAGTTCCGGCTCCACCAGGAGCTCCAGGTACCCGGCTGCCGCCACCAGGTCCCTGGTGGCGCGGGCCACCTCGAGCGTGTGCTCGATGGCATCGGCGTAGGCATCGGTGCCGTAGACGGCCAGCGAGAACCAGAACGGCACGCCCCGCGCCCTCCTCGTGAGCACGTTGGCGTAGTCGCAGGGGTTCCAGACGGTGTCGTCGATGATCGGCTCCAGGTATCCGGCGTGCTGCGTGTGCGCAGCGCCAGCCAGGGCCGGGTTCGCATAGACCAGCGCCGCACAGTCGAACGGCGAGAACAACCACTTGTGGGGGTCGACCACGAGGGAATCCGCCCGCTCGATGCCGTCGAACCGGTAGCGGACCGACGGAGCGGCCATGGCGGCGCCTCCGTAGGCACCATCGATGTGCAGCCAGACCCCGGCTGAGGCACAGGCATCGGCGACGCCGTCGATGTCGTCCACGATGCCCAGGTTGGTGGTGCCGGCAGTCGCCACGACGGCGAACACCTCGGTACCGGCTGGCCGTCCGGCGATGGCGGCGGCGACGGCGTCACCGCGCAGCCTCTGGTCGCCGTCCACCACGGCAGGAATCACGTCGACGTCCATGACGCCTGCGGCCGAGTCGACCGACGAGTGGGCGCTCTCGGCGGCGACGACCGCCCACCGGCCGGGACGTCCCGATCCAGTCGCCGTACGCCTCCGGTCGGCATCGTGGCGGGCCGTGACAAGCGCCGAGAGGTTTCCCATCGTGCCGCCGGTGACGAAGCATCCACCTGCGGAGTCCGGCATGCCGGCCAGGTCCGCGATCCACCGCAGGGCCTGGTTCTCGGCGTAGACCATCCCGGCGCCGTCCAGCCAGGTGGATCCACAGAGCGACGAGGACCCGACCACCAGGTCGAAGGCGGAGGCCGCCATCGTCGGGGCGGTCGCCACGAATGCCAGGTAGCGCGGATGGTCTGCCGGCATGCATGCAGGTGCGAGGTACTCGGCGAACGTCCGCAGCGCCTCGGTCCCGCCCAGGCCGGCAGGGGTGATCGTGTCGCCCACCAGGGCCTGCAGTTCCCCGGCGCTCGGGGGGCCGTCCAGCGGGGAATCGCCGCCGAGCCGTTCCAGGGCGTAGTCGATCACCCTCCTGACGAGGTCCTCGTTCTCTGCGTCAAGGTCGTGCATTCCCATCGGCGCGAGGCTATGGCGGCGCTCCCGGCCTTGCCCTGCATCCGGGTCTTGTACCTAGTCTCTGCCGATGGCCGACGGCAGGGACGACCAGGTGGGCGACCGGCCCACCCGCACCCTCTCCGAGGCGGCGTCTCGACGCCTCGTCGCCGACGCCGGGGTAGCCGTGTCCGAGTGGGCGACGGCTTCGGACCCGGATGACGCTTCGGAGGTGGCGGTTGCCATGGGCCTACCGGTCGTCGTCAAGTTGTGCGGCGAGGCGATCGCGCACAAGACGGAACGGGGTCTGGTCCGACTCTCGCTGGGCTCGGCGGGCGACGTACAGGCAGCGGCGACCGAGCTGCTGAACGCCGCCACCGCCGATGACGGTCCCGTGGAACTGCTGGTGTCGACCATGCTCCGGGGAAACCGGGAGCTGATCGCCGGAATGGTCCGCGACCCCCAGTTCGGCCCCTGCGTGATGCTCGGCGTGGGCGGCGTGCTGGCCGAGGCGGTCGCAGACGTGGCATTCCGCCTGGCGCCCCTGGGAGACCTGGATGCCAGGGAGCTCATGGACGACCTGGGGACACAGGCCATCCTGGGAGCATTCCGAGGTGAACCGGCGGTGGACCGTGATGCCCTCGCAGCGACGTTGTGTGCACTGGGTGCGCTGGCCTCCGACCCTGGGATCGTGTCGGTGGACCTGAATCCGCTGATCGTGGTGGACGGCGTGGCCGTGGCCGTGGACGCCCTGGTGGAGGTCCTTGACGACCGGGGAGGCGCCTGATGGGACGCGACCTGACACCGCTGTTCGAACCCAGAGGGGTGGTGGTCACAGGGGTGTCCAGCCATCCGGGCAAGTTCGGGTTCGTGACCCTCCACAACCTGCTGGCCTGCGGTTACGAGGGCGAGGTGTTCGCAGTGGGACGCGAAGCCGGATCCATCCTGGAGCAGCCCGTGCTCGCCTCCATCGAGGCACTCCCCGACGGCGCCGCCGAACTCCTGGTGGTCTGCACGCCGATGTCGGTGAACGAGGGGATCATCCGGACGGCCGCCTCCAGGGGCGTGCGGGCCGTATTCGTGGCCGCCGGAGGCTATTCGGAGGCCGGCCCGGACGGCATCGAGGCCGAAGCCCGGCTGGTGGCCCTTGCCGACGAGCTGGACCTGGTCCTGGCCGGCCCCAACGGCCAGGGCATCACCTCGCCTCCGGTGGGCCTCTGCGCCCAGATCGTGGCGCCCTATCCCCCGCGTGGACGCATCGGCGTGGCATCCCAGTCCGGGAACTTCGTCTCGGCCTTCCAGAACTACGCCGGCCAGACCGGCATCGGGCTGAGCCGCTCGGTCTCTGCCGGAAACGCGGCCGCCACCGGCATTGCCGACTATCTGGAGTGGTTCGCAGACGACCCGGAGACCGATGTGGGGCTCTGCTACGTGGAGGGCCTTTCCGACGGCCGGGACTTCTTCGAGCGGATCAGGGCCGTCACGCGACGCATGCCGGTGGTCGTCGTCAAGGGCGGGGCCACCAGCGGCGGCCAGCGGGCCGCAGCGTCGCACACCGGCTCCCTGGCATCCGACGACCGGGTGTTCGACGGCATGTCACGTCAGGCGGGGATGGTGCGGACGCCCACGATCGAGGCGGCGTTCGATGCCGCCGCCACCTTCGCCACCCAGCCGCTGCCTTCCGGCGACGGCGTCCTGGTTCTCACGACGGCCGGTGGCTGGGGGGTGGTCACGGCCGATGCGGTCACCTCGCACCCGGACCTCACCCTGACGGCGCTCCCCGATGACCTACTGGTCGCCGTCGACGCCATGCTCCCGCCCCGCTGGAGCCGGAACAATCCCGTTGACCTGGCCGGTGGAGAGACCCGCGACACCATCCCCGAACTCCTCGAGCTGGTGGCCGGGCACCCCGGAATCGACTCCATCCTGCAGTTGGGCCTCGGAATCCAGGGCAACACCGCTGCGCTGACGCGTCAGGGGCCGTTCCACCCGGATCACGGTCTGGAACGCATAGTGGACTACCACGAGCGCCAGGAGCGCCGCTACGCCGAAGCCGCTGCCGAAGCCGCTGCCACCCATGGGAAGCCCGTCCTGGTCGCATCCGAACTGGCCGTGGCGCAGCCGGAGAACCCGATGGTCCGGGCCGTCCGGGACTCAGGAAGGCTCTGCTACCCGTCGGCAGACCGGGCCGTGGCGGCCCTGGGCCATGTGGCCTGGTACGCCGCCTGGCTACGGGCACGCACCTAGGGTCCGCCCATGCCTGCAGCGATGACTCCCCGGCCCGGCCCCGACGCCAGGTGGGCGGTGGTCATCGTCACTACGCGTACGGACGGAGTTGGCGACGACGGCTATCAGGACACGGCCGACAGGATGATGGATCTGGCCACCAGAAGGGACGGCTTCCTGGGCGTGGACTCCGTCCGCGGCGCCGACGGTCGCGGGATCACCGTCTCGTACTGGCGGGATCCTGCGGTGACGGCCGCCTGGAAGGCCGATGCGGAACACCTGGAGGCACAGCGGCGGAGCGTGTCCGAGTGGTACAGCGCCTACACGATCGACGCCGGATGGATGGTGCGAACCGCCGAACTGCCACCGTCGGGGACCTGCGGTCACCGCCTCACGGTACGCAACGGCCCGGCGAGGTTCCCCCGGCGACCGACCACGACTTCGGCAAGGCCCAGGAAGTCGGCCAGGCGGTCCAGTTCTGCCGAGAGGTGGAACGCCACGTCACCAAGGTCGACGCCCTCCTCGGCGAACACTCCACGGGCCAGCAACCGGCTGGTGGCCCGGTCGGCCTTGAGGTCCACCCGACCCACCAGCGTGTCCCCCAGCAGGAAGGGAAGCACGTAGTAGCCGTACTTCCGCTTCGGCTCCGGGACGTAGATCTCGATCCTGTACCGGAAGCCGAAGAGCCGCTCGGCCCGCGGCCGGAACCACACCACCGGATCGAACGGCGAGAGCAGGGCCCTGGCCGACACCGATCGCGGCCTGACTGCCTCGGGATGCAGGTAGGCGCCCTCCGGCCAGCCATCCACAACTGCCGCCTGTAGGCGGCCACCCTCCACCAACTCGGCGAGTCGGGGACGGGCCTCGCGGATTCCGATGCGGAAGTAGTTGGCGAGGTCGGCGACCGTACCTATCCCGTGGCACCTGCCGGCGATCTCCAGGAGGTCCCGCTGGGCCTCCTCGGCCCCGGGGGTGGAGATGTTGCGGATACCGGACGGAACCACTTCGTCGAATGCCTCGTAGCTCCGCTCGAAGTTGCCCACCCGGCGACTCCCCACGTCACCGACCCTGAACAGCCAGTCCACCGCCCGCTTGCCGTCCGACCGACCATCCCACCATGAGCCGGTGCGGGGGCGCGGATCGCTCAGCTCCGCCGCCGTCAGGGGGCCCCGCTGCACCACCTCCCGAAGGACGGCGGCGACGTATTCAGGCCGCTTCTCGGCAATGGCCACCAGACCCGGCCAGGTGCCGCCGGCTCGTGCCCGCTCCTTCAGCCACCGGAGCAGCGGTTCCATCTCGACCGGGACCAGCGAGGCCTCATGCGACCAGGCCTCGAACACCTCTCCCGACTGCCACAGCCATGAATCCAGGCGGTCCCTGTCGTAGGGCCCGAGACGGCTGTAGACGGGCAGGTAGTGGGATCGGCAGACGGCCTGCACCGAGTCCAGCTGCAGGAGGCCGATGCGGCCCAGGACCCGTCGGAAGTGCCGGACGTCAACCCGGTCCCCGGGCGCGGCGTCGTTGAATCCCTGTGCGGCCAGCGCTATGCGCCGGGCGGTCGACGAACCGATTCGCACGGGACCGGAGGCAGGGGTCACGCCTGGTGCCGAACCTCGCCCCTCCCGGGATCAGGCGAGCCCCTGACCGACCCCGCCCTTGAACGACAGCAGGTCCTCGAAGTCGCCGTCGCGCTTCTCGGCACGCGCCGTGAAGGATTCCATCATCTCGCTGGGTTGGAACATCCCGGACTGCCAGGTGGCGATGTGGTTGAGCGAGTCGGCCGTCGAGTGGTCACGGGTGTAGGTGATCATCTCCTTGGACCCGTAGATGGCCAGCGGAGACTTGGAGGCGATGGTGCGGGCGATCCCGAGTACCCCGTCCAGGAGGGCCTCGTGGTCGGCGAACACCTCGTTGACCAGGCCCACTGCCTTAGCCTCGGCGGCCGGCATCCGGCGCCCGGTGTAGGCCAGCTCACGGCAGACGCCCTCGGGTATGAGCTTTGGGAGCCGCTGGAGGGTGCCGACGTCGGCCGTCATGCCGATGTTGATCTCCTGGATGCAGAAGAAGGCATCCTCGGTGGCATACCGCATGTCACACGCGGTGACCATGTCCACCGCCCCGCCGATGCAGCCACCCTGGATGGCCGCCAGGACGGGCATGCGTGCCTTCTCGAGAACGGAGAACGTCTCCTGGAGGTGCAGCACGTTGGCCCGCATGTTGGCCCGAAGGCGCCCGGGCCCGGTCCTGTCGTCTCCGTCAGGTCGACCGCCGAAGACCGCCAGGTCCATGCCGGCGCTGAAGTGGCGTCCGGTGGAGGCCAGCACGATCACACGCGCTCCCCCGGAGGCGTCCAACTCGCGGACCAGGGTCGGTAGCTCCTCCCAGAAGGCCGGGACCATGGTGTTCAACTGCTCGCCACGGTTCAGGGTGACCGTGGCGACGCCGTCGTCCACTTGGATGTCGAAACAGGTGTATCCGTCGCTCATGGATCGGACGGTACCGCCGGGGCGGACGGGCCGCCTGATCGGAGCCGCCCCGATTCCGGCGGGCCTCAGCCCAGGATGGAGCGCGCCACTGCGACCAGGTCCATCTGTGGGCGGGCCCCCAGATGGCTGATGACCTCGGCGGCGGCGATGCTGCCCAGTCTGGCGGCATGGTCCGGCGTCGCTCCCCTGCTCAACCCGTAGAGCACCCCTGCGGCGTACAGGTCGCCTGCACCTGTGGTGTCCACCACCGCATGCAGCTCGTCGGCGTCCACGGCAATTCGCTCTGAGCCGTTCACCACGAGGGATCCCCGCGGTCCCAGCGTCACGAAGGCCAGCTCCACCTCGGATGCCAGCGCCTCGATCGCCATGTCCAGGTCCGTCACCTCGAACAGGGAGCAGACCTCCCCGGCGTTGCCGAAGACGACGTCGACGCGGTCGGCCAGCAGCTCGCGCCACTCGTCACGGTGGCGCTCCACGCAGAAGCCGTCCGAGAGGGTCAACGAGACGGTCCGGCCGGCGGAGTGCGCCACGTCCATGGCGTACCGGATGGCCCCCTTGGCCTCATCGGTGTCCCACAGGTAGCCCTCGCAGTAGAGGTGTGAGGCCGATGCCACCAGATCCACGTCGACGTCCGATGAGGAAAGGTGGGAGGAGGTCCCGAGGTGGGTGTTCATGGTCCGCTGGGCGTCAGGGGTGACCTGTATCAGGCAGCGGGCCGTCGGCTCCTCGCCCACCACCCCGGGGACGTCGAAGGCGACGCCCACCCGGCGGAGGTCGCGTCTGAAGACCTCTCCCAGGAAGTCGTCGGCGACCCTTCCGATGTAGGCGGCCCTACCGCCGAACGACGCCACGCCGACCATGGTGTTGGCCGCCGAGCCCCCGGACTCCTCCAGTCCGGATGGCATCGCCGCGTAGAGCTCCACGGCCCGCGCCCTGTCGATGAGGGTCATCGCCCCCTTGGCGAGGTCATGCTCGCTGATGAAGCCGTCGTCCACCTCCGCCAGGACGTCGACGATGGCGTTGCCGACGCCGACGACGTCGAGGGTTGCTGGTGGCACTCTGCTCCTCCGGTAAGCCGTCGACCGCCGATGGCCGGCGACGGACCATCATGCCCGGTTCCGGTCCGGGAGGGGTGACCGGCGGAGCGGTACGCTCGCTCGCCATGTCCGACCACCGACTCCCGCGCCACGCCCTCCCTCGGCACTACACGCTTGAGCTGAAGCCCGACATGGACGACTACACCTTCGCCGGAACGGTGGCGATCGACGTGGACGTGGTGGAGGCAACCGACCGGATTGTCATGAACGCTGCCGACCTGGTGGTCCAGGAGGCCTCGATCCTCGTGGCAGGCGAGAGGTCACCCGTCTCGGTGTCGATGGATGGGTCGGCCGAACGACTCGTCCTGACCACCGTGGACCGGATCCGACCGGGCAGGGTCCGATTGGAGCTGGCCTTCACAGGGGTGCTCAACGACCGGTTGCGGGGCTTCTACCGGAGCACCCTGGTCGGCGCCGACGGCGTGGAGCGGACCATCGCAACCACCCAGTTCCAGTCCACCGACGCCCGACGGGCCTTCCCGTGCTTCGACGAGCCGGACATGAAGGCCTCGTTCGGGATCACCCTGGTGGTGCCAGAGGAACTCCTGGCCGTGTCCAACGGTGCCGAGGTTTCCCGTACGTCCCTGGAGGACGGAACCGACCGGGTGGTCTTCGCCGACACCATCGCCCTGTCCACCTATCTGGTCGCATTCGTGGTCGGCCCCCTTGAGGCCACCGATCCGATCCACGTGGACGGGGTACCGGTCCGGATCATCCACCCGCCGGGGCGTGCCGACCAGACGGCATTCGCCCTGGAGGTGGCTGCCCACTCGCTGCGTTGGTTGGCCGACTGGTACGACATCGCCGTTCCCGGGGGCAAGGTGGACCTGGTGGCGCTCCCCGACTTCGCCTTCGGGGCCATGGAGAACCTGGGATGCATCACGTTCAGGGAGGTACTCCTGCTTGTCGACCCCACCTCGGCCGACCAGCACGAGCTGGAGAGCGTGGCGGCGGTCATCAGCCATGAACTGGCCCACCTCTGGTTCGGCGACCTGGTCACGATGCGCTGGTGGAACGGAATCTGGCTGAACGAGGCCTTCGCCACCTTCATGGAGATGAAGGCCGTGGAGGCCTGGCGCCCCGACTGGGACGTCTGGGCCGGCTTCGGAGCTTCGCGGGCGGCGGCGCTGGACATCGACGCCCTCGCCTCGACACGACCGATCGAGTACCCGGTGGTCACGCCGGCCGATGCCGAGTCCATGTTCGACCTCCTCACGTACCAGAAGGGCGCTGCGGTGGTGAGGATGCTGGAACAGTTCCTGGGTGAGGAGGTGTTCCGGGATGGCGTGCGTCGCTACCTGTCGGCCCACCTCGGTGGGAACACCGACAACGAGGACCTCTGGACCGCCCTCGAGGAGGCATCCGGACAGCCCGTTGGCGACCTCATGCACGCCTGGATCTTCCGGGGCGGGTTTCCGGTCGTGGAGGGCACCATCGAGGATGGCAGGTGCACCCTCGTGCAGCGACGGTTCCGCTACGACGGCGTCGACGACGACGCTCGTTGGCAGGTGCCGGTACGACTCAGGACCACGATCGGCGAGCAGCGAATCCTCCTGGGCGACAGTCCTCTGGTGCTGGACCTGGAGGGACCGCTGGTCACCCTGAATGCCGGTGCCGAGGGCTTCTACCGCAGCGAGGTGGACGTACCCCCCGACCCGGGGAGGCTCACCCCCGTCGAACGCGCCATGTCGGTCGACGACCGGTGGGCCGCCACGCTGGGTGGCAGGCACGACCCGGCTTCCTTCGCCGGGTTCGTGGCGGCGTTCGCCGACGACCCGGACCTGGCCGTTTGGCAGGCCGTGCTGCGTGGCCTCTACACGATGAACCTCGTGGCACCCGGCCGCCACCTGACGATGGCTGCGGAGGCGGCCGGTCTGCTGGGGGGCATGGTGCATCGCCTCGGCTGGGAACCATCAGACGACGAGGACGACCGGACCAGACAGCTTCGGGGCGTCCTACTTGTCGCCGCCGGCACCCTGGCCGACGAACCGGGCGTCATCGGCGAGGCCCGCCGCCGCTGGTCCGCTGGCACCTCCACCGACCCGGCCGTGGACGGCGCCGTGGTGACCATCGTGGCCAGCCACGGCGACTCCTCCGATCGGGCCGATTGTCGGCGGCGGTTCGACGCCGCTGGGACCTCTCAGGAGGAGCAGCGCCACCTCCGGGCGCTGGCCCTGTTCCCCGGACTCACAGAGGTGGAGGCCCTTCTGGACGAGGTCCACGGGGGCGCGATCCGCACTCAGGACGCCCCGTTCCTGGTTCGCTCGCTGCTGGCCCACCCACACCACAGGGTTCTCATCTGGCGCAACCTGGTTGACCACTGGGAGGACCTGACCGGCCGACTGCCGTCCAACGGCATCGCCCGGATGCTCGAAGGCATACGTGCCCTCGGAGCCGACACGGACCCGGACGTGGACCGGTTCCTGGACGACCATCCGGTCCCCCAGGGTGCGTTGATGGTCGCCCAGCACCGCGAACGCCGCCATGTGAACCTCGGCCTCGGGAACCGGCTCGCTGGCTGATCCATCCGTCGGGGTCAGGGAAGGTCCAGGTCCACGCGGAACGAGCCGTCACCGCCGAGCAGGGTCGCCACGAGGAGAAGAGTGCGACCCTCGGGGCCTATGGCGGTGCAGGAGAATTGTTCCCCCTCGCTGGCCACCCGGAAGGCCGGCGCGCACTTCACCAGGTTCGGCTTGCCAAGGTCGGACTCCAACCGGACGGCCAACCGGGCGGCCACCTCAGTGGCATCGACGACCATGACCGGTGACCCAACCCGAATCCTGCCGTCGATGGCCGGCCTGTGCACGACGACGGGAATCTCCCTGCCGGACAGGATCGCCGTACATGCAACGGGGCCCAGTCCGTCGGGATCCGGGTCACCACAGTCCACTTCCTCCACGGCCCCCGGATGTGCCGGCACGAGCAGGGCGGGCACCTCAGCCTCGACCGCTTCCAGGTCGAAGGCCGGTAGCGGTGCTCCACCGCATCCTGCCGCCAGTACGACCAGCACCGTGAAGAGCACCCCCGTCCAGCTGAGATGTGGGTCGGTCAGTCCCACTCGGCAGCGAACGCCAGGGCCTCGTCCCACGGCGCCTCCGCCTCCAGGAGGCCCTTGGACTGCATGACCTGCCTGGGCCTGTTCATTCCCAGCGCCGCGTTGAACCGACCATCCCGCCCGTAGAAGGCGGCGAACCGGTGCTCGGCGGTGGAACCGGCCACGACCCTCACCTCGTCGTCCGGATGTGGGCGGCCGGCCAACTGGACCTTCCGGTCGTACTGGTCGGACCAGAACCATGGCACCGGTGCGAATGGCGTCGCCTCCTCGTCGGGCTGCAGCAGCCGGCGGGCGGCATGGACCCCCTGCTGGACCGCGTTGTCCCAGTGTTCCACCCGCATCAACTCGCCGTAGCGCGGGTTCGGCCAGCGGGCCACGTCGCCGGCGGCCACCACGCCGGGTGCCGCCAGGCAGGTCTCGTCGCAGACCACGCCATTGTCCAGCGTCAGACCCGACCCCTCCAGCCACTCGGTGTTGGGAACGACGCCGATGCCCACGACCAGGAGGTCGACGTCCAGAGTGGTTCCGTCGGCGAGACGCACGCCGGCCACTCGGCCATCACCCAGCACCTCGTCGACGCCGACGCCGGTTCGGAGGTCCACGCCGTGGTGCCGGTGCACGTCAGCCATCACGGCACCCATCTCCACGCCCAGCACCCGTCCGAACGGTGCCTCCAACGCCTCCACCATGGTCACGTCGACACCCCGCCCGATCGCCGTCGAGGCCACCTCCGCTCCAATGAAGCCGGCGCCCACCACCATCAACCGCCTGGCACCGTCCGCAAGGGCATCCCGTATGGCCGCGGCGTCGTCGCGGGTGCGCAGGGTGTGCACGCCGGCCAGACCGGCGGTTCCCGGCAGGGTCCTGCATCGGGTCCCCGTTGCGATCACCAGGCCGTCGAACGGTTCGGCAACGCCACCCACCTCGAGGGTCCGGCCGGCCACATCCAGCCCGGTGGCACTGCATCCGAGGCGCAGGTCCAGCTGGAGGTCGGCCAGCTTCTCCGCCGTCGTGAGCGCCAACCGGTCGTCGTCCAGGTCGCCGGCCAGGTACTTCTTGGACAACGGTGGGCGGTCATACGGGGCGTGGTGCTCGTCGCCGATCAGGCTGATCCTGCCCTCGAAGCCGTCGCGACGAAGGGTCTCGGCTGCCCGGTAGCCGGCCAGCGACGCCCCGACGATGGTGACCGCGTAACGCACCGCCCGTCAGTCCTCCAACGAGATGGCCTGCTTGGGGCAGCGCTGGACGGCCTGCTCCACCACAGCCCGGCGGTCCTCGCCGGGGTTCTCCTCCAGGACGTAGAGGAAGTCGTCGTCACGCACCTCGAATACGTCCGGGGCGATCTGCATGCAGATCGCATTGCTCTCACAAAGGTCGAAGTCGACGACTATTCGCATGGCGTCCCCTCCCGGGTCCGTTGGTGGCTCGCCCCCCGGGCGGCCGTGGCTGACGGTCAGATCGTAGGCACTGGCGGGCCGTCAGGGCTTGTCCGCACCGACCACCCACATGGCGAAGTACTGGGCACCGCCTCCGTAGGCATGGCCGAGGGCCATCCGGGCACCGTCCACCTGGTGGTCGCCGGCCATGCCGCGGACCTGCAGGGAGGCCTCGGCGAACCGGATCATCCCAGAGGCGCCGATCGGGTTCGACGACAGAACGCCGCCCGAGCAGTTGACGGGTAGGTCGCCGCCGTCCAGGCGGGTGGCTCCCTCCTCGACCATCCTCCAACCCCTGTCACGTTCGGCGAAACCGAGGCTCTCCAACCAGATCGGCTCGAACCAGGAGAACGGTACGTACATCTCGACAACGTCGATCTCTCTCCGGGGGTCGCTGATCCCAGCCTGTCTGAACAGGTCCGCGGCGCAGTCCCGACTGGCCTGCGGGTTGACCTCGTCGCGTCCCGGGAAGTTGTTGGCCTCGGATCGCATGGCAGTTCCGTGGACCCAGGCCACCGGTCGGGGAGATGCATCGCCGGCAGCCTCGTCGCCCAGCACCATGGCGCACGCCCCGTCCGACGACGGGCAGGTCTCCGAGAAGCGGATCGGGTCCCACAGCATCGGCGCCTCCACCACCTGGTCGAACGTCAGGTCGTGCTGGCGGAGGTGGGCATACGGGTTGGAGAGGGCGTGCTGGCGGTCCTTGAACGCCACCATGCACCCGACCAGCTCCGGGGCTCCCGAGCGGGCCATGTACTGGCGGATGATGGGCGAGAAGTAACCACCCGCTCCGGCGTTGATGGAGACCGAGAAGGGCTGCGGCAGTGAGAGGGCCCAGGTGGCGTTGGACTCCGACTGCTTCTCGAATCCGAGGGTCAGGACCCGTCGGTGGATCCGGCTCTGGATGAGCGACGTGGCGACCAGCGCCGTGGAGCCACCCACCGACCCCGCCGTGTGGACCCGCAGGATCGGCTTGCCGACACAACCCAGGGCGTCAGCCAGGTACAGCTCGGGCATCATGAGGCCCTCGAAGAAGTCAGGCGCCTTGCCGATAACCACGGCGTCTATGTCGGACCAGCCCAGGCCTGCGTCCGCCAGTGCACGCATGGCCGCCTCCCGGACCAGTCCGGCCATCGAGACGTCGCCGCGGGTGGACCGGTAGTGGGTCTGTCCCACCCCGAGGACCGCCGTGCGCTCTCCGCCCACCGCTACTCCCCCTCCATGACGCAGACCAGGTTCTGTTGCAGGCAGGGGCCCGAGGTGGCGTGGGCCAGGGCCCGGTCCGCCCCACCGGCAGAGATCCGCCGAGCGGCCTCGGCGATCCGGACCAGCCCGGCCGCCATGAGGGTGTCGGCAGCCAACGCCCCACCCGACGGGTTGACCACGGTGTCGGCCCCCAGGCCCAGTTCGGTGGCCAGGATGTGTTCCTGGCTGGTGGTCGGCCCGTGCAACTCGACGAGGTCCAGGCGATCGTCTCCCGCCCCGGCCTTCTCCGCCGCCAGTGCGGCCGACGGGGCCCGGGTGAGGTCCCGGACGCCCAGGGCATGGGCGTCGATTCGATGGTCGATGCCGCGAATCCACGCCGGACGTTCGCACAGCGAGCGGGCCCGGTCGCCGGCGGCGAGGACCACGACGCAACCACCGTCCGACTCGGCGGCCAGGTCGGATGCTCGAAGCGGGTCGGCGACCACCGGTTCGGACAGCAGCCCGGCGACCGTGGCTTCCGCCGAGGCCCGGAGGGCATTGGGGTTGCCGACGGCATGGTGCTGGCTCCTCACGGCGATCTCGGCCAACCCCTCGACGCTCACGGCACCGGACTCCAGGAGCAGGCGGGCCTGCAGGGCGGCCACGGCGTGGGCGTCCGGCCAGAGCGGCGCCACCGTGTAGGGATCCAACTGGACGGCCAGCACGTCACGTCGTGAGCCGGGCGAGGACTTTCCGTAGGAGTAGACGAGCGCCGTATCGACCTCCCCGATCTGGAGCTTCACCCATGCCTCGTAGAGGGCGAATGCCCCGTCCATCTCCACGTGGCTCTCGCTGATCGGCGGGTAGGCCCCCACGGCGTCCAGCGTCTGGACGAACGAGAAGCCCTGTCCGGCCAGGAAGTCGCTGCTCCCCGAACAGGTGAAGCCGATGTCCGCCTGCGTCAGGCCGATGGCGCTGCGTGCCTCGTTGATGAGCGGCACCATCAACTGCACGTCGGTGGTGAAGGTGAGCGCCTCCACCTGGTGCACGGCCGACGAGACCACTGCCACCTCACGCACCGTCGCCACCGCCCGCTGCCGCCTGCTTCAGTGCCCAGGCCCGGTTGCCGGACTCTGCGACGGGAACGTCGGGCTCCCCGGTGGGTTCCCAGTACAGGACGTTCTCGGCGGTGGCGCCCAGCTCGTCGTCAGGCTTCCAGACCGCACGAACCCTCATCCCGATCCGCACGTCTGCCGCGGCACAGCCGGCCACCAGCCCCAGGAAGCCGATGTCGGCGCCGTCCAGGTGGATCCAGGCGCTCACGTACGGGACCGGCAGGTCCTTCCGGCCCGGTATGGGCAGGTGGGTGACGCAGAAGCTGCCGACGTGCCCGGAGTCGACCAGGTCCACCATCTCGTCGGCCACCACGCCATTGCGGGGGTCGACGCCGCGTGGCGGCACGAACACGGCGCCGTCGACCGGTGAGCGGTTCCCGAGGATCCTCTTGGAGGCGTACGCACGCAGGTACTGCTGGGCCGCTGCGCTGGGTATGAAGTCGTACTCCAGGCGTATGGGGGTACGCACCGATCTCACCGGCTCGACGTCTCTGATCCTCGGAGGCAGGTCGATTGGGATGCCCTCGGCGACCTGGTCGGCGGGGAGCTCGTCGGGGATCGGCGTCTCTGTCACGACCCCTCCCCCGGTACGGGATCGGCTGGCACGAAGCCTGCCAGGTCCGTGATGTGGCCAACGCGTTCGGCCTTCCAGATGGCCTCCACCCGGAGGCCGGTGGCCATCTCCTCGGGGGAATCCACGAGGACGCCGTGGAGCAGCGGCGTGTCGGCGCCGTCCAGGAGGACGAGTGCCAGGCCGTGGGGCCTGTCCCACGGGGATCCGGGACGGGGCGGGTCCACCCACGTCCACGACACGATGGTGCCGGTGGAGGACACCTCGACCACCTCGGTGAGGGGTTCGCTACTGACCGGGTCGTACTCCGCTGGCGGCACCATCACCGTGCCGTCGGCACGCCGGATTCCCACCAGGACCGCCTCGCGGAGGCCGGTCAGGAAGGCACCCACCACCGGTCCGGTGGTGCGTATGAACGGGTACTCGATGACCAGGTCGGCCCGCAGGGGCGGGAGCCCGGAGACCTCGCGGCCGGTCACGATCCGACCAGGTCCACTCTCAGCCCGGCCGTAACCGGACTAGAAGTCGATTACCTGACGGATCACGTCGGCATCGCCCATGCATGCCATGGCGTCGTTGATCTCGTCGATGCGGATCCGCCGGGTGATCATTCCGTCAAGGTCCAGACGGCCGGCCTTGTAGAGGCGAAGGAAGCGGTTGAAGTCGGTGCGCACGTCGGCGCCGCCGTACATCGAGCCGATGAGGGTCTTCTCCGAGAAGAACATCTCGAAGGCCGAGAGCTCGAAGGTCTCCTCGGCGCGGCCCACGCCGACGATGCAGCAGGTGCCTCCCCGTCGGGTCATGTCGAAGGCCTGGCGCATGGTGGACGGCATGCCGATGCACTCCATGGTGAAGTCGAAGCCCTCACCACCAGTCACCTCGGCAATGGCCGCCGGCAGGTCGGCGGGAAGCACGCCGTGGGTGGCGCCGAAGGCCTTGGCCCGATCCAGCTTTCCCTCGTGCAGGTCCACGGCGACGATCGCCGATGCCCCGGCGATCCGGGCGCCCTGGATCGCAGCGACGCCGACCCCTCCGGCACCGATCACCAGCACGGACGATCCGGGGGTGACCTTGGCCGTGTTGAGGGCGGCACCGACTCCGGTCGTCACGCCGCAGCCGACGAGTGCGGCGACGTCCAGCGGGACGTCCTTGTCGATCTTCACGGCAGCCATGCCGGGAACGATGGTCTCCTCGGCGAACGTGCCGCAGCCGGTCATGGCGCCGACGACCGTGTCGCCCCGCCGGAACTGCGGGTTGGAGCCCATCGCGATGAGACCGTTGATGCAGAGGTTGGGCTGGTTGCGGCCGGTGCAGAACGGACAGGTGCCGCATGGCGGGGAGAACGCGATGATCACGTGGTCGCCGGGCACGACATGGGTCACGCCGTCGCCGACGTCTGTGACGACCCCTGCGCCCTCGTGCCCCAGCACGGCAGGCGGCGCCTGCGGGATGGTGCCGTTCATGGCCGACAGGTCGGAATGGCAGACGCCGCTGTGGGCGATCTTCACCTTCACGTCGCCGGGAGCCATGTCCCTGAGGGTCACGTCGTCGGCTAACACCAACTCCTCGGTCGGGCATTCCATGAGGATGGCTGCGAGCATCGGGGTTCCCCTTCGTCTTCGGGCATCGGGCTCGATGCCAACGTGGGCCAACGTACCGGTCGCCGGTGGCGTTGGTGAAAGCGGACGGTTGGTCGCCTGGCGTGGGCCCGGGGCTAGCGTCGCCGCGTGGACCTCAGGACGACCCGCTACGAGACCGTCGGCTCCACCGGCGTCATCTTCCTGTCCCGTCCCGATCGCCGGAATGCCTGGACCGGACGCATGCACACCGAGTACCGGTGGCTCCTGGCCCGGGCCGATGCCGACCCGGAGGTCCGGGTAGTCGTCGTCACGGGCGACCCGGAGGGCGGCGCGTTCTGCGTGGGCGCCGACGCCGCAGCATTGGACGGCCACATAGCCAAGGGCGGGTACGACCCGGGTACCAGCGACGACATACCGACGCCGGGCTTCGGGGTGAACCCGGTCTTCGACGCCGACTTCGCCTACCACTTCGGCCTCGCCACCCCGGTGGTGGCGGCCATCAACGGGGCCGCTGCCGGGGTGGGCCTGGTGCTGGCCTGCTTCGCCGACCTGCGGTTCGCCGTCCCCGGGGCCAAGCTCACCACCGCCCACGGAAAGCTGGCCCTACCGGCCGAGTACGGGCTGTCCTGGCTGCTCCCGCGCCTCATCGGCCTGGGACGCGCCAACGACATGCTCCTGACCAGCCGGGTGGTGATGACCGACGAGGCCCTCGGGATGGGCCTCGTGAACGGCCTCTCGGACGGCCCGGACGTGCTGTCACACGCGCTCGACTGGATCGACGAGTTCCTCTCGCCCGTGGCCAGGTCCAGCCTGGCGGCGACCCGGCGGCAGGTCTACACGGACCTGCACGGTGACGTGGCCTCGTCCGTCACCGAATCGCTCGCACTGCTGGACGAGCACATGCGGACCGCGGACTACGCCGAAGGGGTCCGGGCCCTGGCTGAGAAACGGCCTCCTGACTTCGCCTGAGGCTGACCACCGGGGCCTGCAGCGGCGCTACCCCTCCAGGTTCTGATCGGACACGACGATCCCGTCCCCGTCGGCCCACAACCACATGGCGGGAGACACGGCCACCCCTCCCACGGTCACCGGCACGTCCCTCTCCCCGGCGCCAAGCTTCACGCTCCGGCGGGGGCTGCTCCCCCTGGCGCGGATTCCGATCGTGGTACCGCTGAGCTCCCCCACGTCACGGACACAACCGTCCACGACGATCCCGGCCCAGCCGTTGTCGTCGGCCAGCTGGCCGAGGTTTCCCCCCACGAGTGCGCAGCGGGTCGAGCCACCACCGGCGATGACCAGCACCCGACCGGCGCCGTCCTCCTCCAGGGCATCGCGCACCATCGAGTTGTCCTCGAAGACCTCCAGGGTGCTGACCGGTCCGGAGAACGAGGTGGCACCGCCGTAGGACCCGAACGCCTCCACCAGGACCCGGACCTCGTCACCGTGTGCGTCGCAGATGTCGGCGGTGGGGATCACCCGGCCGACCCCCCGATGAACTCGTAGAGGCGTGCCTTCGGCCGCCCCACGCAGGCCACCAGCGGCCCGTCACCCGAGAGTTCGCCCCTCACCAGGACCGGCCTCTGCAGGAGCGCCCTGCGACGAGCCAGCAACTCGACCACCGCTCCCGGGTTCCCGACGTAGTCCTCCTCCAGGAGGTCCAGCTTCGAGAACTGCGAGTCCTTCCTGACCAGGTCCTCCACGGGGCCGTCCAGCCCTGCGGCGATGCGGGCCAGGAGCGCCTCGTCCGGCGGCTCCTTCATGTACAGGACGACGTCGACTTCCACCCCGAGCTCCTCGGCGACCGCCAAGGCGTTCTTGGAGGCGTGTCAATGGGGGTTGTGTAGGACGGTCAGTCCGGCCATTCGGGGCCTCCGGTCAACGGTCGGTCAGTCAGTCAGGGTGCTCGACGTGGGCCCTCAGGTGCGTACCGTCCTCGTCGGTCCAGCCCTTGGAGCGGGCGTAGGAGACCATTCCGGAGAAGCTCTCGTCCCAGTCGTCGTCGGTCAGCCCTACCAACCAGTGGCGAACGGCCGACTCCGCAATCCAGAGGTGTCCACCGTCGGGCCGGGTTCCCTCTCCGAGGATCGCGGCGAGGTCGGGTACGGAGAAACCGTCCGGGGCCTCGACGTGGAAGTCGGTGAACACTGTGTGCTCGTCGACGCCCACAGCTCCCGTCTCGTCCACTCGGATGATCATCGTCGCACCGCCTCCCTAGAATCCGCGCCAGACGGGATCGCGTCGCTCGCGGAAGCTGGCGATGCCCTCCTGGGAGTCCAGGGTGCGGGAGTTCAGCTCGACGGCCCAGGCCTCGTTGTCCTCCAACGTCCGGCGGTCGACGTCCAGGGAGCGGTTCACCAGCCACTTGGTGAGCATGAGGCTCCGGGTCGGACCAGCGGCCAGGCGTTCGGCCCAGTCAGTGGCGGCGTCCTCCAGGTCGTCGCCCGGAACCACCTTGTTGCAGAGCCCAATGCGTAGGGCCTCGGCGGCGGGGATGTCCTCGGCGAAGAACATGAGCTCCCTGGCCTTCTGCAGGCCGACCAGGCGGGGCAGGATCCAGGCTCCCAGCCCATCTGGCACGAGGCCCCGGCGTGCGAAGACCTCGATGAACTTGGCGTGGTCGGCCATGACCACCAGGTCGCAGCAGAGGGCCAGGTGTGCACCCACGCCTGCGGCCGTGCCGTTGACGGCGGCGATGACCGGTAGCTCGCAGTCCAGGATGGCGGGCATCAACTTGAGCTGGCCGTCCAGCATCATCCGTCGCGCCTCGCCGACTGCCGACTCGGGGGCGCCGTCCGGTCGTGGAGCGGCCTCACGGCCCACGCTGATGTCGGCCCCCGGGCAGAACAGCTTCCGGCCCGTGGCAGTTATGACCACGGAGCGTGCCTCGAAGCGGCCGTTCAACCCGTTGAGGAGGGAGGCCATCCGGTCCCGCATGGCGGGTGAGATGGCGTTTCCCTTCTCCGGGTTGTGGATCGTGATCCAGGCGACCTGGTTCCTGATCTCAAACCGGACCATCTCCTCCGGGCTGTCGCTCCCGGTCAGGTTCCCATCGGTGGTCATGGGGCTGACGGTAGCCCGCCCCGGTACCGCCCCTACGAGACGGGCAGCAGCCGGGCGACCTCCCGTGTGGGCTCAGACCGCGTCGGAGCCGCGCTCGCCGGTACGGATCCGGACCAGGTTGCCCACGTCGGTGACCCAGACCTTGCCGTCACCGATCTTCTCGGTGCGGGCTGCGGCCACGATCGCATCCACCACGCGGTCGGCCAGCTCGTCGTCGACCACCACCTCGACACGGGTCTTCGGGGTGAACAGGACCTTGTACTCGGTTCCCCGGTAGGTCTCGCTGTGGCCGCCCTGGCGACCAAACCCCTGCACCTCGCTCACCGTCATTCCCTGCACCCCGAGGGTTGCCAGGCTGTCCTTCACGTCGTCCAACTTGAAGGGCTTGATTACCGCCGTTACCAACTTCATTTCCCGCCTCCCGGTAGGTGATTCGCCAGCCCCGCTGTCGACGCCAACTGTTGATACAGATCATCGCTTGTACCGTTCAAGATGGCAAGTATCTGGCGTTTGGATGACATCTACTACCCATTTGTACCAGTACGATACTCAATCAACCGACTAGGCTGGCCGCCATGCCCACACCGTCGATCACCGAGTTCACCGACGCCTCGGGACGTCGACGTCGCCTGGTGGTACGGCTGGATCCGACGGCATCGGTCCCCCTCTACGAGCAGCTCCGCGCCCAGGTCTCGGTCATGGTCGCCGTCGGGCACCTCGAGCCGGGATGCAGGCTTCCCACGGTCCGCCACCTTGCCGGGACGCTGGCCCTGGCACCCGGCACCGTGGCCAGGGCATACGTTGAGCTTGAACGTGACGGCACCCTGGTCGGCCAGGGCCGACGTGGCACCTTCGTGTCCGCCGAACCACCGCACTCGGAGCCACTCCGCCAGCGCCGGGAACGCCTCGCCGGCGCTGCAGACCGGTTCGCGTTCGAGCTCCGCCAACTCGGGGTGGACGCCGACGAATCCCACCGGCTCCTGGACGAGGCCCTCACCCGAACCGCCGCCGACGAGGTGGGTGTCGCAGGACTCACGAGCTGACCCTCGCGGCCGGATCCCGGCCCTGGCTGGGCGGCGCCACCGCTGGCCGAAGGAATCCGACCAGTCGGGTCAGCCCCCGCTTCCGAACACCGGGGCCGGGTCCGGGGCGCCCTCCATGGAACGGTGCACCGCATCGCCCACCTCGGCCACCTCGAAGCGGCGATCCCCCACAGAAGCCACCGGGCCGTGCTGCCACCCGTCGCAGACGTTCAGGCTCCCGCCCGATGCCTCGAACACCCGACCGGTCACGTCACAGTCGGCGCTTCCCAACCAGACCATCAGCGGCGAGACGTTGGCAGGGTCCTTCTCGTCCCACCCGTCAGGCGCATCCGACCCGTAGAAGACGCCCTCGGTCATTCGGGTACGGGCGTCGGGCGCCACGCCGTTCACGAGCACCCCGTAGCGGCCCCACTCGGCCGCGGCCTGCACCACCAGAAGGGCGATGCCCGCCTTGGCCGCCGCGTAGTTCCCCTGCCCGATGCTTCCCATCAGGCCGGCGCCGGAGGAGGTCATCACGACACGCGCATCCACCTCGACTCCGGCCTTGGCGAGATCCCTCCAATGGGCGATTGCGTGGCGGGCCGGAGCGAAGTGCCCCTTCAGGTGCACACGCGTGACCGAGTCCCACTCGTCCTCGCTCATGTTGACCAGCATGCGGTCCCGCAGGAAGCCGGCATTGCAGACCAGCGTGTCGAGGCGCCCGAAGGCGTCGACCGCCTGGGCAACCATGGCCCCGGCCTCTCCCCAGTCGGCCACGTCGGCTCCGTTGGCGACCGCTTCGCCCCCCATCGACCGGATCTCCGCGACCACGTCGTGGGCGGGTCCTCCGGCCGGACCCTCGCCGTCCCGTGAGACGCCGAGGTCGTTCACGACGACCTTCGCCCCTTCAGCCGCGAATGCCAGGGCATGGGCCCTCCCCAGGCCCCGACCCGCACCGGTCACGATCACGACCCGTCCCTCGCAACTACCCATCGGTCCGACCGCTCCCATCTCGTCCATCCTGAGATCCGCCACCAACCCTAGGGAACGCCACGATCGGGTCGGCCACCGGACCATGACGACCGGACGTCAGCGTTCAGCCGACGACCCGAACCTCGCCGACGCACACGCCGGAGTGGTTCACCAGCTGCGACGGGGTCGTATCCGGGAGGTGGCCGCAGCGGGCCAGGATCCACTCCACCGCCACCTCGGCCGCTCGACCGGCACCGTCGCGGACCTTCAGCGCCACCCCGAGGCCGGCAGCAGGAACCACGGCGCAGAAGACGCCCTCGGCCCCCGTCTTGACCACCGTCCCTCCCGTGGCAGCCCCGATCAGGCGCGTGCAGGCCCGACCGCTACCAGCCACGAGGAACGGTTCGCTCCGCATCGCCGAGAGCAGGCGGTGGGCAGGTGAGCCGTCCGGTTCGGCACCGAGGGTCGCCCATCCCGAAGCGAGACGGTCCAGGGGCATCGACCAGACCGGAATGCCACAGCCGTCCACTCCCGGATGGGCCGCTTCCAGGTCCACGCCACAGGTTCGCTCGATCGAAGGGGTGACATGGTCCGCCTGGAGCCGGTGACCCGGGTCCAGGTAGCCGTCCAGTTCCAGGCCCAGGTGGCGCATGACCGTCAGGAACCCCGTGTGCTTGCCAGAGCAGTTGTTGTGCACGGCGGTGGCCTCACCGCCGGCGGCGGCCAGGCCGGCAGCGGCCGGGGCGGAGCTCGGAACCTGTACGCCACAGGCGAGGGCGGAGAAGTCCAGGTCCAGCCGTGCCAACCAACCGGTGATGGCGTCCACGTGGGCTGGTTCGCCGCCATGGCTGGCACACGCCAGGGCCAGCTCGACATCAGAGAGGCCGAAGGCGTCGGCGGCGCCGGTGGAGACCAGCGGGAGGGCCTGGATCGGCTTGATGGCCGACCGGGGCATGACAGGGCGGGCGGCATCACCCCACTCCTCGAGAATCCGACCCGACGTGTCGACGAGGGCGGCGTCCACCTCGTGCAGGCTCTCGACCCGTCCGCCCCGGGTCACCTCCACGAGGAGCGGCCCGCTCATGCAGGGTTCACGCTTCGAAGGTCTCCACGGATTCGATCATCGCAGAACCTTCGCTCCGGGGTCCATGCACCAGGGCATGCAAACTGTCGATGGTGCGACTGGCCGTCGTCTCGAAGAGGGAAGGCACCACGGCATGGACGGCGGCTGCCAGTGCCGCACGGGCCAGTTGGCCTGAGATGGAGAGGGCGAAACGGGCATGTACCGCCCAGGTCTCGCCGACGGTGGCCGGGTGTGCGGTAAAGACATTCGTGATCGTCATGGAGAGATCGTACGCAACCCTGACCATTCGCATCCTGCGTTCTCGCGTCTGAGGGGGCTCTTTCTGCATCATTCATGCTTCCTATTCCTCTATTTCGCACTATTCTCTCTCCATGGACGAGATCGATCGAGACCTGGTGCGCCTGCTGCAGGAGGATGGGACCCTCTCGGCCAGCGAACTCGGCAACGCAGTCGGACTGGCCGGTACCTCATGCTGGAGACGTGTCCAGCGACTCCAGGAGCGCGGCGTCATCACCCGGCGGGTGGCCCTTGTGGACCCGGCGGCGGTCAACCTGGGGGTGGCGGCCCTTGTCGAGATACGGACCAACGACCACTCGGCGGCATGGCTTGACCGCTTCACGACCGGAATCGGCGAGTTCCCGGAGATCGTCGCCGCCTGGCGCACCAGCGGCGAGGTGGACTACATGCTCCGGGTGCTGGTTCCGGACATCGCCACCTACGACGCCTTCTACAAGCGGCTCATCCGACGGATAGACCTGTTCGACGTCCGCACGATCTTCGTGATGGAGGAACTCAAGTCCACCACCGCCGTTCCGCTGGACTACGCGTTCGGGGACCGAGCCCCGTGATTCCGTCAGTCGCTCAGCGGGTGACCCCGACCACGGCACCGGAAGTGGCCTGGACGAGGTCCTTCGGCTTCACCGGGAACACCGAGTTGGGGGTTCCGGCTGCCGCCCACACCTCGTCGAAGTCCATCAGGTGCGGGTCCACCACTGTCCGCAGCGGAACAGTGTGGCCGAGCGGTGGCGTCCCGCCGATCGCGAACCCCGTAGCGGCCCGAACCTCGCTGGCACCGGCGATCCGGATCTCCGTACCCAGGTAGTTGGCGAGGCGCTCCTCGTCCACCCGTCGGCCACCCGAACACAGCACCAGCACCGGTCGGACGTCAGCCATGAAGACCAGCGACTTGACGATCTGGTCGACGTGGCAACCCACGGCCGCAGCAGCATCGGCTGCGGTCCTCGTCCCCTCGGGATAGCTGCTCACCTCGACCTGGAGGCCGGAGGCCTCGGCCTCCTCCGTGAACCTCGCGATGGCATCGGAACGACGGCCCATGCTCGATCGACTCCTCGGTTCAGGGTGGGACTCCGGGCTCGACGATCCAACCGTCAACCCGGACGAATGCTCGGCCCCGATCCTACGCCGCCCCCAGCCGATCAACCCAGTCCGGTGGCCGCTCCGGAGACGGACCACGTACTACCGTCCCGCCCATGGGCGACCGACTCCTCCTGTACCACAACCCCGGCTGAGGGAAGTCCAGGGGCGCCCTCGGAATACTCGAGGAGCGCGGCGTCGAGTTCGACGCCATCGAATACCTGAAGGACCCACCGGGCCGGGCGACCCTTGAGTCGATTCTCCACCTCCTGGATGGCCCGGCGGCAGAACTCGTCCGGCGGGACGCCACCTTCGACGGACTGGACGTCGACCCGGCACGGCTGGCCGACACCCGGGCCGTCGTCGACCTACTGATGGAACATCCGGCGTTGATGCAACGCCCCATCGGTGTCCGGGGTGGGCGGGCCGTCATCGCCCGACCATCCGAGCTGATCCTCGACCTGCTCGACGGCTGAACACCAGCCCGCACCCGGATGCTGCCGCGGACCATCACAGAGGCCGCCCGACGGTTCGGCGACCGGGCCGCCCTGCGGTCGCCATCGGGTGCCTCGATCTCGTACTCGGACCTGGACCGGGTCTCCGACGAGGTGGCTGCCGGCCTGGCGGCGCGCTCTCTGGGCGAAGGCGACGTCCTCCTCCTCTCGCTCCCGTCAGGTCCGGAGTACGCGGTTGCCTACCTCGCCGCCGCAAAGGTCGGTGCCGTCACCGCCGGTGCCAACCCCCGACTCCGGGCCCGTGAACGGGGCCTGGTGGCCGCCACCGTCGACCCAACCTTGGTGCTGGCCACCGAAGCCCTCGCCGGAGGGCTACCTGACGACCTGACGGTGGAGCTCGTCACCCCGACCGAGGACCCCGATCGCATGCTGGCTGCATTGCGCGTCACCGGCCGGGGCGTCCCGGACCTCGCCGAGGACCCAGCGCGACCCGTCTGCATCTGCTTCACATCCGGCTCCACCGGCGACCCGCGTGGCGCCTGGTTCTCAAATCGGCAGCTCGCAGCCATCGCCGAGATGGACACGGGCGGAGCCTGGGGATCCGGCGGCCAGCTGGTGGCGGGAACGGCATTCCCCCACGTCGGCGTCATGACCAAGCTCCCGTGGCAGCTCGCCTCGGGCGCCACCATCCACGTCATGGACCGGTGGGACGCCGGCCAACTGCTCGGCCTTCTGGAACGACACCGCCTTCCGGCGGTGAACGGCGTGGCAGCCCAGATCGCCCTGCTACTGAGGCACCCCGACTTCGACGACCACGACCTGACCAGCATCCGCGCCATCGTGGTGGGTGGCGGCCCGTCGCCACCGGCGCTCGTCCACGAGGCCCGCCGGCGATTCAACGCCCCGTACTCGATCCGCTACTCGTCCACGGAATCCGGGGGCATCGGCCTGGGAACCTCCCTGGAGGCCGACGACGAGGAGGCCCTCCACACGGTCGGCCGGCCACGCGCCGGGGTGGAGGCCGAGGTTCGGGGTGGCGATGGCCGACCGGTGGAGCTCGGCGAGGTGGGAGAGATGTGGCTCCGCACGCCCAGCGCCATGTCGGGATACTGGGGGGATCCGGCGGGAAGCGCCACCGCCCTCGTGGACGGCTGGCTCCGGACCGGTGACCTGGCCCTGGTGGACCGGGCCGGCTGCCACCGCCTGGCCGGGAGGGCCTCCGAGATGTTCATCCGGGGTGGCTACAACGTGTACCCGCTGGAGGTCGAGGCCGTGTTGGGTACCCACCCGGGCATCGACCAGGTCGCCGTGGTTCCCCGCCCCGACGACGTGCTGGGCGAGGTGGGCGTGGCGGTCGTCGTACCCAGCGATCCCGACCGACCACCCACGCTGGACCAGTTGGTCACCCACGGTCGAAACGACCTGTCCTCCTACAAGTTGCCGGCAGCGGTCCGGATCGTCGACAGCCTTCCCCTCAATGCCGGCGACAAGCTGGATCGAAGGGAACTCGCAGCCCATGAAGTGGCCAGGCAGGTCGACGGCTGATCCGGCCGGATCAGCGTCGGGGGCGTCGCCCTCCGGCCCGACGTCGACTCCTGTCCACCTCACGCTCCCGCTGTGCCGCCAACTCCGAGCTCAGTGCCCGATAGCGGACGACCCTCCGGACGTCCACACGGCCGGCCGCCACCTCGGCCAGGACCGCACAGTCCGGTTCCGAGTGGTGGGCGCAGTCGTTGAACCGACAGTCGGCGGCACGCTCCTCCAGGTCGCCGAAGACCCGGGCGAGGGACTCCTCGGCGTCCCAGATCCCCACAGCACGGATCCCCGGCGTGTCGATGAGCAGGCCCCCGGCCGGTCGGAGGAGGAGTTCACGACTGACCGTCGTGTGCCGACCCCTCGAGTCGCTCGAGCGGACCTCCCCGGTCTCCAGAAGGTCCTCACCGATGAGGGCATTGACCAGCGTCGACTTGCCGGCACCCGACTCGCCCAGCAGGGCCACCGTCCGGCCCGGGCCCATCAGCGCCGCCACCTCCCGGAGCCCTTCAGGGGCACCGGAACCCATGCCCACGGTGAGTACCTGGACCCCAGGAGCCAGGGCCGAGACCACGGCCGCCACCTCCACTGCCGCCGCCTCGTTCCTGTCGGCCTTGGTCAGCACCACGGCCACCTCGGCCCCGCTGTCCCAACCCACCACGAGGAAGCGTTCCAGGCGTCCGGGCGGCAGCGGTCGGTCCAGGCCGTGCACGATGAGGACGAGGTCCACGTTGGCGACCAGCACCTGCTCCACCACGGCCTCGGAGGGATCCCGACGCGACACCGTGTTGCTCCGATCCAGGATCCGGCCGATCACCGGTCCGAGTTCCGGATCCTCCACGACGACCACCCAGTCTCCGGTTGCCGGTGCCACAAGGTCCTGGGCGCGCTGTGAGTCAGAGATGACCCGGACCCGCCCATCAGCGGAGATGACGTCACACTCGCCGCGATCCACCCGCACGATGCGCCCCAACCGACCATCGGTCGGCACCGGCCCACCGCTCCACCCGTACCGGTCGAGGTCGATGCTCATCAACGGAATGCTAGGAGAAGCGGGCAACGGCGCCCGCCCGCACCACGGCGTGGCCCTCAGCCCAGCCGCAGCGTCTCGAGCGGTTCCAGCCTGGCTGCCTTGGTGGACGGGTACAGGCCGGCCACAACGGCCACTCCTACCGATACGAGCGCCCAGCCGGCCAGCCCCACGATGGAGAGCACCATCGTGTAGCCGCGCTGCTCTGCCACTCCCCACACCACCCCGGCTCCCACGCCGGCTCCCACGATCCCCCCTAGGACGCCCACGACCAGGGCCTCGAACAGGAACTGGATCGCGATCGTCCCCCGGCTGTGGCCCAGCGCCCTTCGAATGCCGATCTCCGAGGAACGCTGGATGACGGATATGGACATGACGTTGGCGATTCCGACGCCACCGACGATCAGGGCCAGCCCACCCATCATCTTGGTCAGGTTGTTCAGGCTCTCGTCGACCTGTGACTGGGCGTCGAGGAGGTCGGTCGGCACCGAGGCGTTGGCACCGTCAGGCCCACCGAGGCTCACCACAACCGGAATCTCCTGGGCCACCAGCCTCGTGTTCACGGGAGCACGCACGTAGAGGCGACTGGGATCCGGAGCATCCAACCCCCAGTCGTCCACCGCAATCCTGAAGGTCACGAATACTGCTGAATCCATTGAGGGCTCCAGCAGCACGTAGTCGAGTACCCCGACCACGCCGTACTGCAGGCCGTTCAACTCGATGGTCCGCGGTTCGCCCCGCAGGTAGCCGTACTCGTCGGCGAGGTCCCGGCCGATGACCGCCACCCTGGCGCCCGAGGATTCGTCGAACTCGTTCAGGAAGCGTCCACTCACCAGCGGGACCTCCAGGGTGGACGGCAGGTCCAGGCCGGTGGCGATGACGGGCACCGGGAAGGCCCTGTAGTAGTCCTCCGCTCCGGCGAACGGCACGGTGACGATGTCGGACATCTGCCTGGTCCCGGTCACGGCGACGACGTCCGGGAGTCGACCCACCCGACCCACGGCGGCGGCCTCGATCACCGGATCCTGACCGAAGCCGAAACCCGCCGACGCGTTCACCACGATCAGGTCGGTTCCCAGCTCCTGGAGCTTGGCCTTCAGGTGGCCCTTCGAACTCTCGTTGATGCCGATGGCGGCCACGATGGCGGCCACGCCCAGCACCGGCCCCAGCATGATGAGCAACGTTCGCACCTTGCGCGAGGTGAGGCCTGACACGGCCACACCGATGACCTCCCTGACACGCCTCACGACCGCACCAACTGCTCGTCTGCCACGATGTGGCCGTCCAGCATCGAGATCTTGCGGCGGGCCGAACCGGCCACGTGGAGGTCGTGGGTGACGATGCAGATCGCCCTGTCCGGCGTCTGCAGGTCGTGGAAGATCTGCAGGACGTTCTCGGCATTCTTCGAGTCCAACGCTCCCGTCGGTTCGTCGGCCAGGACGACGCCCGGCTGGGTGGTGATGGCCCGGGCTATGGCCACGCGCTGCTGTTCGCCACCCGAAAGCTGGACCGGACGGTGGTCGTGTCTGGCTCCCAGGCCCACCTGCTCGAGTGCCTCCATTGCCCGCCCGCGACGCTGCCTCGAGGAGAGGCCCCTGTAGAGCAGCGCCGTCTCGACGTTGCCCAGCGCCGTCAGGTGCGGAATGAGGTGGAACTGCTGGAACACGAAGCCGATGGCGTCTCCCCTCAACCTGGACCGTTCCGCATCGGACAGCCCGGCCGCATCCACCCCCCGGACCCGGATCACCCCGTGGGTCGGCAGGTCCAGGATGCCGAGAAGGCCCAGCATGGTCGACTTGCCGGACCCGGAAGGCCCGACGATGGAGACGAACTCACCGGCCCGGATCTCCATCGAGACATCGTCCATGGCGCGGACCTCTACCTCCTCGCCGTAGATACGCGACACGCCCTCCAGGGCGAGGATCACCTCGCCGGCCCCCCCGGGCCCTGATGGGTTCACGAACGGTCGATCTCGAGGATCACGTACTCGCCGGGAGCCACACCCGTGACCACCTCCACGTAGGCCCCATCGAGCATGCCGGTGTCGATCGCACGCCTCTCGATGACGCCCTCCGGGGTGACCACCCGGATGGTCTGCTGCCCACCGTCGGACAGGACGGCGGCGATCGGAACCACGACTGCGTCAACGGACTGCTCGACAACCACGTCGATCGTCACCACGGCACCGTCCACCCCCACCAGCGACTCGGCCGTCTCGACCACACCCTCATAGGTCTCGCTGCCTCCGGTGGTGGTCGCCGTGTCATCCAGGACCGTGATGATCCCTCTCACCTCCTGGTCTCCGGCATCCAGGTTGACGGTCACCTCCTGGCCCTCGGCCAACTTCGACCGGTCGGTCGGGCTGGCGAAGAGGGTGATCGTGAACCCCGGATCGGTCAGGTTGAAGAGGGGCGTCGCACGCTGTACCAGATCCCCCTCCTCGACCTCCACGCTGCCCACCCGGGCAGGCCAGTCGGCCACGACCATGTCGCCCGGCATGAAGAACACGTCGTCCAGGATCGTCCGGATCGGGACATCCACTGAAATACGACCGGCTGAAAGCAGCGCCGTACCCGTTACCACCTCGTAGTCGATGCCGGCCTGGGCGCTACCGCTGACCGAGTAGTTGACGCTGGTGTCCTTGTCCGGAGCCTGGTCGGCCTGGATGGTCACGATCACCGTCCCGCCCTCGGTCACCTCACCGCCGCCTGTCAGCGTGAGCTCAGGAAGGTCGGCGGACTTGATCTGGATGGTCGCCCGGTCCCTGTCGCTCAACCTGTAGGCGCCGCTCGGCTCGACGGCGAGCCGGACGGTCACCGACTCGTCGGCCTCGACGTCGTCGTCGGCCCGGATGGGAATGGACAGGGTGACGCGCTCGAGCCCCTTCTTCATCGTGATGTCGCCGTCCGGCGCGTTGAAGTCGACGTCGGGGGTGGCGGTTCCCTCGAGCACGTAGAAGACGTCGAGGTCCTCGACCAGCTCTACGGTCGTCTCGATGGTGAACGTCGCCATTCCCGACTCGGAGACCGTCTCGCTGTCGGCACGCAGGACCAGGATCGGCACGTCGGGAACGTCCGGATCGTCGATGCTGACCGTCACCTCGTCGGCGTCGGAGAGCACGTACCGGCCGGCCTGGGCCACCCGGAGGTCCTCACGGGTGGCCCTGACCAGGTAGTCCAACCGGGCCTGCTCCTCCCTCAGGACGGTCAGGGAGGCATCCCTGGCCTCAAGGGAGTCGGCAAGCCGGTCCTCGGCATCCTCCAGCAGGTAGTCCAACCGGGCCTGCTCCTCCCTCAGGACGACCAGCGCATCGCTCTCGGCCTCGAGGGCGTCCCGGGCCTCGGTCAACTCACTGGACTCCTCTAGGGCGGCATCCAGGGCGTCGTAGAACGCCTCGAAGGCCTGCCTCCACGCGGCATAGGTGATGTCCTCCGCCTCGAGATCGTCGACGGCAGCGTCCAGGGCGACGTCCAGGGCCATCAACTGCTGGGCCTCGGTAGGGGTTAGGTCGGCTTCGATCGACTGGGACATGGTGATGATGCCCTTGTCCATCAGCTCCTGTTCCACGTCGGTCTTGAGCCGCTGGAGGGTCTCAAGCGCTGTCACCTCAGCCTGCTCGGCGTCGACCTCCGCCTCGGCTTCGGAGATCTCCTCCAGGAGCTCGACACGGCGCTCTGTCACGTCTGCGATCTCGGCTCGGATGTCGAATTCCCCGAGACCCTGTTCGTCCTCCTCGGACTCGGAGATCTTGTCCAGGAGCTCGGCACGGCGCTCCTCCTGGTCTACGACCTGGGCTTCCAGGTCGTAGACGAGAAGGGTCTGGCTGGCCACGCCGGCCAGCGAGTCGAAGCCGCCGCCGATCGACACCTTCAGGTCCTCGTAGGGCTCGCGGTCCTCGTCCAGCAGCGTGGCGATCTCCAGCGTCGCCGAGAGTCGTCCCGCCGGCAGCACGATCGAGGCACCCGGGCCCACGTAGTCGTCATCCACGGTGACGTCACCCGAGACCGTGATCGGAATCTCCAGGTCGGCGGTCGGGGCCACGTCGGCGGCGACGGTGACGACGACAGGGCGACCCTCCTCGACGACGACGGCCACGGTGCTCAACGAGATGGTCGGCACCGGCGCGTTGGCTGCCGACACAGCGTCCACCACGAGGATCGCCGTCGACATGACCGCTGCCACCTGGCCTCCCTGGAGCCCGATGGACCCACCTGCCGCCGGGCCGATCCGCACCGATACGGCGTTGACGGGGCCGACCGTGTAGCCGGCCGGATTGCCCTGGAGCGAAACGGTCACCACCTCGTTCACCTCGGCGGTGGTCCCGGCGTAGCCGTGGTCGGCCTGCCAGGCAGCCAGCCCCGACCTCGTCTCCTCGGTGTAGAGCCCGTCCACGTCGCCCACGTCGTATCCGGCGCCATCCAGGATCGCCTCCAGCTGGAGGACGTCATGTCCGTCCGAACCGACGTCCAGCTGCCTGTAGAAGGCGAAGTCACCGGCGACAGCGACCGTCTGACGCCCATCGATGGTGAAGAGCGCGTCACCCTCGGCCACTACCTGGCCGGCCTCCACGCCGATGTCGCTGATCCGGCCATCTGTCGAGGAGTTGATGGACTGCAGCTCGTCGCGACGCAGCTCGCCCCGGATGGTGATCTCGTCGGTCAGGGTCCGGATGGTCACGGTCTCGGCGATGGCCCTGTCCACTCCCGGTGCGGTGGATCCGGCTCCTCCGGACCCGGGTAGCACGGTGGCGAGCACGGCCGCCAGCCCACCGAGGAGTAGGAGGGTGATGATGGTCTTCTTCATGGTCGGAATCTCCGGATCGGAAGGTCGGTTGCCGGGCGGACTGTGCAGCCAGTGGCTATTCGTCGTCGCGCAGGTTCAGTTCGCTTATGCAGGATCGGATGTCGTCCAGGTCCAGGTCGCCATCGGGCCCGCTGAAGTCCTCGCCGGGACCGAGCGAACCATCGGCATCGGGCATCGGATCGCTGACAGTCCAACCCTTGGAGCGGAGGCACCCGGTCAGGGCTATGAACTGTTCGTTGTCCTCCCTGATCGTCTCGGGGGAACGTCCGGCGCGGGATGTCTGGAACTCCTGCATGGCGGTGACGATTCCGGACCTTGCGGCGCAGAGCGTCAGCGCCTGGATGTAGGCGGGCTGGTTCACCGGGTCTCCCTCGCCGAGCGTCGCGTCGGGCCGACCGATGAACTCGACGCCCTCCTCGTCGAGGCAGCCGTTGAACTCCTCGAGGGCATCCATCATCTGGATTCCCGGTGGGATCTTCTCCTCGGCCAACGGGATCGTCTCCTTGACGGGCTCCGCTGTCGTGGTAGTGGTCGATGTCGTGCTGGTGGTACTCGTGGCCTCGCCAGCCTCGTCGCCTCCATCCACGCTGGTCTCCGAGGCCGTCCGCATGGTGGTCTCCGCTGCGGCCGTCGTGGTGGTGGGCGCGGCCGTCGTGGTCGACGTGGTGGTCGTGGACGTGGTGCTGACCACGATCTCGGTCGGGGCGTCCGCTGCCAGGAGCGTCACCTTCTGTGTCGCCTCCGATGCTGCGCCACCGCAGGCCGTGGCCACCGCCAGCATTCCGACCAGCGTCGCCCGTAGTACTCCGTTCATCATTCCTCCCCATCCCGTTCAAGGCCGATCTCGCTGACGCACTCCCTGATCTCAGCCGTGTCGATGTCACCATCGGCGCTTGAGAAACGATCACCCGGGCTGAGCAGTCCATTCTCGTCGGGACGGAGCTCGCCGATGTCCCATCCCTTGGTACGCAGGCAGTCGGCCAGGTCGATGAAGTCCTCGTTCTCCTGGCGCACCTCGTCGGGCGCCAGGTCCGTTCGGGAGGTCTGGAAGTCCTGGTAGGCATTGGAAATGCCCGTCCGGCTGTTGCATAGCTGGAGGGCCTCCAGGTAGCCGGGCTGGTTGACCGGGTCGTTCGCCCCCAGGTCGGCGTTGGGGAATCCGATCCACGAGTAGCCCTCGGCCGCCAGGCATGAGTTGAAGTCGTCGAGTGCCCCCATGAGCTTCAGGCCGGGGTTTATGTCCACTTCCGCCAGCGGAATGGTGTCCTTCACCGGAGCGACGCTGGTGGTGGTGGTGCTCGATGTCGTGGTCGTCGCCGTTTCGTCGGTCGACGCCGGTTCATCGGCGGCCTCCTGCGTCTCGCTCACGTCCGCCCCGCCCTCATCAGCACGGATCTCGTCGGCCCCGTCGCCGGCGGCCGTCCCCACCGTCGTCTCCGATGCAGTCGTCTCCGCCGTCGGGACCACCTTCGTCGAGGTTGGTGCATGGGAGGTCGCAGGATTCGAGGAGGTCGACGCGGCGGGCTCGCCGAATCCTGCCGGCACCACTATCCGGACGGCCTGGTCGGCGGAGAGCACCACGACCGTCCTGACCCCCTGGGAGGTCGTGGCGGCGGAGGAACAGGCGGTCAGGGCCGCGACGAGGCACACGGCCATCAATGACAGGCGATTCATCGCCGATGACGCTAACCGCGAGCCCATCTGCATCATGTGTCGGATGGGTTAGGAGCCGATGATGTCGCCCACCACACTCCCCCCGGCTCCCAACTCCTAGCCTTGGGTCGTGGCCGACTTCTTCCAGAACGGCGTGATAGCCACCCTCCACGACCTCGGACGACGATCCACCGAGGACCTGGAACGGGAACTCAAGGCATGGAGCAGCGAGACGCCCATGTCCCTGGTCGTCCCGTGCCTGGTGGCCGACCTTGACGCCCCCTCCCTGGAGAGGATCGTCCGGGAGTTGGCGGCCGTCCCGTACCTGGACGAGATCGTCGTGGGGCTGGACCGTGCCGATGCGGCCGACTTCGACCGGGCACGGTCCATCTTCTCCCGCCTGCCGCAGCGCCACCGGATCCTCTGGAACGACGGACCCCGGCTGCAGGCGATCCGTGGCGAGCTGGACGCCCACGACCTCTCGACGGGCCTACCGGGCAAGGGGCGCAACGTCTGGTTCTGCCTCGGCTACTTCCTGGCAGCCGGAAGGGGGAGCCTCGTCGCCCTCCACGATGCCGACATACGCGACTACGACAGATCCCTCCCTGCCCGCCTGCTCTATCCGCTGGCCCACCCGACCACGAGGTTCAGCTTCGCAAAGGGCTACTACCACCGGGCATCGCACGGAGCACTCGACGGCGACCGCCTCTACGGACGGGTCACACGGCTGTTCGTGACGCCTCTGATACGCGCCATGGCGATCACCTTCGGTGGACGGGGCTACCTGGAGTACCTGGACAGCTTCCGCTACCCGTTGGCCGGGGAGTGCGCCATGACACTCGAGGTGGCCGGGTCCCTGCGCGTGCCATCCGACTGGGGCTTCGAGATCGGCGTCCTTGCAGAAGTGCACCGGCACCTCCCTACGACACGGATCTGCCAGGTGGACGTGGCCAACGCCTACGACCACAAGCACAGGGAGCTCTCCGCCGAGGACCCCGACAGCGGCCTCCACCGGATGAGTGCCGACATCGCCACGGCCATCTACCGGAGGCTGGCCATCTCCGGCGTGGTCCTCTCGGCGGAGGGGTTCCGGTCGCTGGAGGCCGCCTACGACCGCACGGCGCTGGACCTGATCGACCGCTACCAGGCGGACGCGACGTTCAACGGCCTGGACTACGACCGGCACGGCGAAGAGGCCGCCATCCAGGTGTTCGCCGGGGCCATCGTGCGCGCCGGCGACGAGTTCCTGGAGGATCCGCTGGAGTCGACCTTCATTCCAAGCTGGTCACGTGTCAGGTCCGAGATCCCCGACCTGGCCGAGCGCCTGGTCGCCGCCGTGGAGGCCGATGCCGCCTCCTAGGATCCCGGGTCCCACTTCTGTGACCGGGTCCATCGGAGCGGTGGAGGTGATGA
>Ga0207990_1000149_pt1 | contig 41717 bp, 46 predicted proteins | sample ETNtaG_8_FD_185780 | JGI IMG/M metagenome (GOLD analysis project Ga0207990, IMG submission 185780) | Marine microbial and viral communities from oxygen minimum zone, Eastern Pacific Ocean - ETNP201406SV75 (SPAdes) (version 2) | ecosystem: Environmental > Aquatic > Marine > Oceanic ...
CGGCCGTGGTGGTCGCGGCTGCGGCCGTGGTGGTCGCGGCTGCGGCCGTGGTCGTGGTCTGTGCGGCTGTGGTCGTCGAGCTGCCGCCGTCGTCATCGCTACCGCACGCTGCGGCGACGATTCCGATCGACAGGAACACGGCGAGCAACTTCCAGTACTTGCTCTTCATGTGTGAACCCCTCCGGGTGTCTGATCCCCCCACCCGGTTACGGATAGGCGGGGCCACCCGTCGTCGGGTAGCCCAGTAACGGTAGATGCTGGATGTGGTATTGGCAACATGTGGCGAAAACCCCTGAAACATGTGGCGAAAACCCCTGAAACCACCGCAGGAGTGGGAAGGCGGGGCCGTCCCCGGGTCAGCGCCGCGTCAGTGCTGCGGCGGCCAGGACGGCACCGAGCACGCCGCCCGAGGTCGACAGCACCAGGTCTCCCACCGTGTCGTCGTAGGTGAGTTGCAGGCCGGTGGTGCCCATCTCCTGGATCACCCACTCGACACCCTCCCAGGCGATGATGGCGATCGCGCCCAGGCCCGATCCCAGCATCACGAGGTTCCAGCGGGCCAGCACGTAGGGGCGGAGGAACAGGACGAAGGCGGCGACGAGGAAAGTCCAGTTGGTGAAGTGGAGGAAGTCGTCGAACTGCTCGACGGTGTCGAACAGGTTCACAAGGTTGCCGAGCAGGTCGAGCACGAAGGGCGTCACGAACAGTGCGTCGGCGAGGTGCGGATACGAGACGCGGCGGCCGCGCAGGTGCCACACCAGCGGCACGATCAGCAGCGAGATCGGATAGCCCACCGCCCGTTCGGGCCAGCCCTTGCCCTCGACCCCGGGAATGCCGGGAAAGAGCAGCCCGGCCAGCAGGCAAGCGATCAGCGCTCCCTTGATCGACCACATCAGGCGGCGCTGGTTCACGGCGGGACCCTAATACAGTCCGAATCAGTTCACCTGTTTGTCCATGTCTTCCCAGTAGGGGGCGCGCAGCTTGAACTTCTGGAGCTTGCCGGTGGCGGTACGGGCCAACTCGTCGCGGAACTCGACCGACGTGGGGCACTTGAAGTGGGCCAGTTTCGCCCGGCAGTGATCGATTAGCGCCTGTTCGTCGACGGCTCGACCGTCTGCCCCACCGTGGTCGTCGACGAGCACCACCAGCGCCTTGATGGTCTCGCCCCACTTCTCGTCGGGCACGCCTATCACCGCCACCTCGGCGACCGCCGGGTGCGAGAACAGGGTGTCCTCGACCTCTATGGAAGAGACGTTCTCGCCGCCCGAGATGATCACGTCCTTCTTCCGGTCGAGGATCGCCGCATAGTTCTCGTCGTCGATGACACCGCCGTCGCCAGTGTGGAACCAGCCGTCCGCAAGTGCCTCGGTGGTGGCCTCCGGCTGCTGCCAGTAGCTCTTGAGCACGTGGTTCGAGCGGGCCAGGAGCTCGCCGTCGGGTGTGGTCTCGAGGGCGACACCCAGTGCCGGTGCGCCGGCACGCGAGAGCTTGACAGCCCGCCCAGCGGCGTCGAGGTCGTCCCATTCAGCCCGACGGCGGTTCATCGTAAGGAGGGGGGCGGTCTCGGTGAGGCCGTATATCTGGATGAACTCCCAGCCCAACTCGGTCTCGACCCGTTCGATGGTCTGGGTCGGTGGCGGGGCGCCTGCCACTACAACCCGGACGGTCCCGGCGCCGGGGATGGGCCCGTCCCAGTCGGCGGCAGCGTCGAGTACCGCTGCGACGACGGCCGGGGCGCCGCACAGCAGGGTTACCCCATGCTGGTCGATGCGCCGAAGGATCTCGGGCCCGTCGACCTTGCGCAGGACGATGTGCTTTGCGCCCATTGCGGTCACGACGTAGGGCATGCCCCAGCCGTTGCAGTGGAACATCGGGAGCGTGTGGAGGTAGACGTCCCGGTCGTTGACCAGGGTGTGCCAGCCGAAGGTTGCGGCGTTGAGCCACAGGTTCCGGTGGGTCATCTCGACGCCCTTGGGGCGGGCGGTGGTGCCACTCGTGTAGTTGATCGTTGCGGTGGCACGCTCGTCGGGAGTCCAGGGCCGGGGTTCCATGCCTTCCACGAACAGGCTGTCGGACTCCTCACCGGTGAGGAGGCGTTGCCCGACCTTCACGTCACCGAGCGTCGGCTCCAGTTCCGGGTCCATGAGGAGTACCTCGGCGCCCGAGTGGTCGACGATGTACTGGACTTCCTCGGCGTTGAGGCGAAAGTTGATCGGTACGCCGATGCGGCCGAAGGCGCTGGTGCCGAACAGGAACACGAGCATTCGTGCGGCGTTGTGCGACACGATCGCGACCCGTGCGCCGAGGTCGAGGCCCATGCCGTCGAGGCCGGCGGCCATCGCCTTTGCCAGTTCGGCCACGCGCCGGTAGGTGAGGTCGGGGAGCGGGGGCGCCGCCTGGTCGGGTTCGTCGACAACTGCGATCCGGTCGCCGTATACCAACTCGGCGCGCCGCAGGTGGTCTGCGACGGTCAGCGGAATCTCCATGTGCGTTCCTTCTCCTGTCAGTTGCCCCGGGTCGGCGACAGTAGTACGGGCAGTCGTGGGCGCCTAGCCTTGGCGAATCCGACGGACCCGGGGACAGCGCACCGCATGAGCAACCCAGAACACCCAGAACACGATCCGGAACTCGAGGAGTTCAGGGCGAGCATCGACAACATCGACGCGGCGCTCATCCACCTGCTGGCAGAACGCTTCAAGGTCACCCGCCGGGTGGGCACCTACAAGGCCGCGGCGGGGCTTCCGCCTGCCGACCTCGAACGGGAGGCCGCGCAGGTCGACCGCCTGCGGTACCTGGCCGACGCGGCGGGGCTCGATCCGGTGATCTCTGAGAAGTTCCTGCGGTTCGTGATCGACGAGGTGATCCGCCACCACCTGCAGGCGGCTGACGAGATCCAGCCCGCCGAATAACTACGCCTGAGCCGCTTCACGGTCCTTGGCGACCTCGTCGAGGTCGGCGTACTCCTCGCCGGTGTCGACCCAGTCCTCGAACTCGATGACGCCGATATCGGTGAACCGGTCGCGCAGCCAGCCGTCGCCGGCGTCGAGCAGGCCCAACTTCTTGCAGTTGGGCACGATCTTGGAGAACAGCAGGCGCTGGAAGACGCGCAACTCGTCGGGCATGGCGAGCGTGAACTTGACCATGTCCTTGACGTCGACGCCCATGCGCTCCCAGACCTCCTGGCGCATGAACCGGTCGCGCATGCGCAGGGCGGCCTCGAAGGCGAACTCCTGACGGTCGCGTAGTTCGGCTGCGGTGAGCTCCTGGTACACCTCCTGGAGGCTGAGCACGCCGAAGGCCACGTGGCGGGCCTCGTCGCTCATGACGTAGCGCAGCAACTTCTTGAGCAGCGGCTCCTCGGTGGTCTGGTGCATGAAGCTGAACGCGGCCAGCGCCAGGCCCTCGACCATTATCTGCATGCCGAGGTAGGTCATGTCCCAGCGGTTGTCCTCGAGGATGTCGTCGAGGAGCAGGCCCAGATGCGTGTTGCACGGGTACTTGATGCCGTCGAGCTTCTGGTCGAGGTACTGGGCGAAGACCTCGACGTGGCGGGCCTCGTCCATCACCTGGGTGGCGGCGTAGTACTTGGCGTCGATCCACGGGACGGTCTCGACGATCTTGGCGGTGCACAGCAGGGCACCCTGTTCGCCGTGCATGAACTGCGACAGGCTCCAGTTCATGGACTCGACACCGAGGTCGGCCCATTCGTCCTCGGTGAGCTTGTGCAGGGGCGACTCGGGGTTCTCTGCGAAGTACTCGACCTCGAGGGGGTCGGCGGGGGCGAGGGTCTTGTAGGGGTCGACGTCGATCGACCAGTCGAGGTCGGTCTGGCCGTTCCACTGTGAGGTCTTGGCCTTCTCGTAGAGCTTGTCGAGCCGTGCCCTCTCGCCCTTGTCGTAGCGCCAGGTGAAGATGGCGTCGGCGTTGTCCTCGACGGTGTGGATCACCGACGTGACGTCGTCGTTCCAGACGGAGTACTCGGCGATCCGCTCGGGATCGTTGGCGTACTCGGCCAGGTCGGAGACGTAGTCGGGTTGCGGTTCGGTGGTGGTCACTGGGGGGCTCCTGTTTGTCGTGCGGTCTCGGAAATCGGTGAACTCGGGTCTTGTGCCTGTGTCTCGGGCAGCGCCACGGCGGCGATGACGCGGTCGATGACGGTGGTCCAGGCCCTGGTCTCGGGTAGTTCGAGACCCATGGCCCGGGTGAGGGTCATGCCGAAGCCGATGGCGTGGGCTAGGCGGACGGTGGCCAGGCGGTCGAGGTCGGGGTCGAACAGGCCATCGGTGGTGGCCTCGTCGAACAACTTGGCCAGGTGGGCGTCCTCGTCCTCGACACGGCGCCTGATGGCGTCGGCCAGTTCGGGGTCGCGGCGCCCTGCGACGATGGCCTCGAGGAAGAGGCCGCTGCCGGTGGGTAGGTCGTCGAGGAGGTGGCTGCCGATCGACGCCAGGACGTCGGTCGCAGATTCGCCGGGGTGCTCGCTACGCAGCAACTGTTCGATGTCGTGGGAGACATGGTGGTCGACTGCGTCGAGGAGGAGTTCAGCCTTGCCGGTGTAGCGGCTGTAGATGGCGCCGGTGGTGACGCCCGCCCGACGGGCGATCTCGGCGACGCCGGCCTTCTCGTAGCCCTTTTCGGCAAAGACCTCGGCGGCGGCGTGGAGGAGTCGCTCGGTGAGGGCGCCCGACTCCGAAGTGGGCGCGTGTGGCTGAGTTCCATGGGTCCCCGTTGCCATGCCCGCATGATAATCGTCATTATCACCTCGTCAAACCGGCCGGACAGGACCGACGCCGGGTCGCCGCGTAGTGTCCGACTGATGGAGACACGCGTCCGGCTCGATGTCGATGGTCCGATCGCCACGATCACGAACGACAACGTCGAGAAGCACAACGCCTTCGACGACGCCATGGACGCCCGCCTCTTCGAGATCCTGGGCGAACTGAAGGCGAACCCGGAGGTTCGGGCAGTGATCTGGCGGGGCGAGGGAAGGTCGTGGTCCTCGGGCCGCGACGTCTCGGCGATCGGCGTGCCCCTGACCGCCGACGAGCATGCAGCGCTGATGCGGCGGGGCCACGACGGTATCCAGCAACTCTGGGAACTCGAGGCGCCGGTCATCGTGGCCATCCAGGGCTGGGCCATCGGCGGCTCGTTCCAACGTGCCCTGCTGTGCGACGTCCGGGTGGCCGCCGAGGACGCCCGCTTCATGCTCCCCGAGCTCGGCCACGGCGTGATCCCCGACACCGGCGGCATGGGCGTGCTCTACGGGATGTGCGGACACGGCCTCGTCAGCGACATGGTGCTCACCGGTCGACGACTCGACGCCGCTGAGGCACTCCGGTACGGGATCGTGTCCCGGGTGGTGTCCAACGACGAACTCGACGCCACCGTGCGGGAGATGGCCGAGAAGGTCGCCGCAGCCGACCCCGGGACCGTGGCACTGGCCCGCCGGGTGATCGGCAACCTGGCCCGACCCGGAATCGCCTCCTCGATGGCCGAAGAGCGCACCTTCCAGACGCGCCTCAACCAGGAACGCGGTCAGACATGAGGGGCGATTCCGAAGTACCGGGCCTGCCAGCCCCGCCACCCCGGGGCGCCAGTGCCCTGCCCGCCGGCACCTACGACGGCGACACGGTGTTCGTCACCGGCGCCGGCACCGGCCTCGGCAAGGCCATCGCCGTCGAGTTCGCCCGCCTGGGGGCATCGATAGTCGTCGCCAGCCGCAATCCGGAGCACCTCGCCGCCGGCCGGGCAGCCATCGAGGCCCTCGACGCCGAGGTCGAGGTCGTCGAATGCGACATCCGTGACGCCGAGGCGGTCGCTGCAGCCTTCGACTCCGCCGAGGGTCGCTTCGGCCTGCCCCGGGTGCTCGTCAACAACGCTGCCGCCAACTTCCCGTCACCGGCCGAGGACCTCTCGCCCAACGCCTGGCGCACGGTCGTCGACATCACGCTCAACGGCACCTTCCTGGTCAGCAGGGAGTTCGCCCGCCGCCACCTCGCTGCCGGCACACCGGCGTCGATCGTGAACGTGGGTGCCTCCTATGCATGGACGGGTGGGCCCGGCTTCGCCCACTCGGCCGCCGCCAAGGCCGGGGTGAAGAACATGGTCGAGACGCTCGCCGTCGAATGGGGTCCCTCCGGCATCCAGGTCAACGGGCTGGTGCCGGGCCTGTTCCCACACGAGGACATGACCGACGACATCCGGGCCAGCCTCGACCTGACGCATGAGAAGGACCCGCTGCAGCCGGCGATGCGGGTGGGCGAGCGCCAGGAGCTGGGTTGGGCGGCCACCTTCCTGGCCTCGCCCTACGCCCGCTTCATCTCCGGCCACACGCTCGTCGTCGACGGCGCCAACTGGCAGCGCCGTACCCTCACCAGCCTGCCCGTGACCACGGTCCGCGACCAGCTGGGCCGCGGTGCGTTTCCCAAGGAGTAGTCCCTTGCACAGCGCCGTCTGCATCTTCCCGACTGAGTACGCCATCGGCCCTGTCGAGTTGGCGACGACCCTCGAGGAGCGGGGTTTCGAGTCGTTGTGGGTGGCCGAGCACAGCCACATCCCGGTCGACCGTGCCTCTCCCTGGCCGGGCGGCCCTGACATGCCGCAGATGTACTACGACACGATGGACCCGTTCGTCTGGCTGACCGCTGCGGCCACCGCCACCGAGCACCTCAAGGTCGGCACCGGCATCTGCCTGGTGGTCGAGCGCGACCCGATCCACACGGCCAAGCAGGTCACCAGCCTCGACGTGCTCTCCGACGGCCGGTTCCTGTTCGGCGTCGGTGCCGGCTGGAACGAGGAGGAGATGGCCAACCACGGCACCGACCCGTCCCGCCGCTTCGGCCTGATGCGGGAACGCGTCGAGGCCATGCAGGCGATCTGGGCCGCCGACGGCGCCGAGTACCACGGTGACCAGGTCGACTTCGCACCCATCCACCAGAACCCGAAGCCGTTGCAGTCTCCGCATCCGCCGATCCACGTGGGTGGCGTGTACCCCGGCGGCCTCGAGCGCGCCGTCCGGTACGGCGACGGCTGGATCCCCATCGCCGGACGCGGGGACGACGGGTTCGACCCGGCAACGGTCGTGGCCCAGCGGGACGAGGCCTGCGAACGAGCCGGACGCGATCCCGCCGAGGTGGAGTTGAGCATCTACTACGCCCCGCCCGAGCGTGCGGCAGTGGAGGCGATGGCCGAGGCCGGGATCGACCGGGCCCTGTTCGGACTGCCATCCGCCGGTGCCGACGAGGTGTTGCCGCTCCTCGACCGATTCGTGGAGGTGGTGAAGGACCTCTAACCCTCGCCGGGCTCGATCGCCGAGTCGACCGTCAACTCCTCGGCCTCGATCGAGAAGTCTTCGTACTGGATGATCCCCATCTCGGTGAAGCGCTCCCGCAGCCAGCCGTCGCGGTGGTCGAGCAGCCCGAGCCTCTTGCAGTTGGGCACGATCTTCGAGAAGATCAGGTGCTGGAAGCGCTGCTGGGTTCGGGTCGGTGGCAGGAGCGCAATGATGTCGTCGTTCGACACGCCGAACGAGGGCCACAGTTCGGCATTCAGGGAGCGGCGGCGCATCAGGTCGCACGCCTCGTAGGCGAACTCCTGGCGCTCACGGAAGTCGGCGGACGACAGGTCGTCGTAGATCTCCTGGAGCGAGAGGATGCCGAAGGCCACGTGCCGGGCCTCGTCAGCCATGATGTAGCGGATCATCTGCCTGAGCAGTGGATCCTGGGTGGTGCCCATCATCATGCCGAACGCCGCCAGTGCGAGGCCTTCGACCACTACCTGCATGCCGAGGTAGACGAGGTCCCACTGGGAGCCCTGGAGCAACTGGTCGAGCAGCGTCTTGAGGTTGTCGTTGATCGGGAAGGTGGTCGGCATCTTCTCGTCGAGGTACCGGTGGAAGGCCTCGACGTGGCGGGCTTCGTCGACCACCTGGGTGGAGGCGTAGTACTTGGCGTCGATCCAGGGCACCGACTCGACCAGGCGGGAGGCGCACAGCATGGCGCCCTGCTCGCCATGGAGGAACTGGCTGAGCGAGGCGCATTGCGAATGGACGGCGAAGTCGATCCAGCGGTCCTCGTCCCAGTCGGCGACCGGTGAGCCGGGAAGCTCCGCCAGTGCCCGGCCCGGGAAGCCCGGGGGAACGCCGGTCGCCTCTGCCTGCAGGGCGATCAGGCGCCACGGATCCACCGGGGTCGACCAGTCGAGGTCGTCGCTGACGTTCCACTGGGCGCGCTTGGCCTTCTCGTAGAGGCGGTTCAGCCCGTCGCGGCTGCGGTCGTAGTCCCAGGTGTAGAGGGTGTCGAACTCGACGCGGATGTCGTCGAGGTGCTCCCCGTAGGCCAGCGTGCTCATGCCAAGACGGTAGTGGCCGCCGGCCGTCTGCCGAGGGTCCGGAGCGGCCCGAGCCCTCAGCCGCGGGTGGAGGCCAGGTCTGCGGCGAGGGCCGCCCGTTGTTCCTCGTCCAGCGCCACCTCGGCCTCGAGGCCGGGGAAGTCGCAGCCGATGGAGACCGGCGGTGAGGGCAGCGTGAAGGTCAGGTACTGGACCGAGGAGAGGCGCCCGCGCCCGACCTGGGCGGGGTCGAAGCCGGCGTAGCCACGGTCGCCGTCTGCGGTCACGGCGTAGAGGCGTTCCTGGAGGCCCATCCATGCCTCGAGCAGTGGCCGGCGCTTCGCCTCGTCCTCGATCTCGATGAGGAGTGCGCAACCCAGTTGGCCCGGACCCCCGAGGAGTTCGTTGTAGGTGTCGAGTTCCTGCTGGATGCTCGCCTCGCGCACGATCCGTTCGACGCGCACCATCTCCTGGATCTGGTAGCGGATGGTGTCGTGGTTCTCGAACAGGAACGTGAGGTGCTCGCCGACGTGGATTCGGCGGGGTCGCTTCAGGGCCATGACTTCGGTACGGGTGGCCGCGCGGTCGTCGTCGTAGGTCTGGAAGTCGACGATTTCGCCGCGGTGGACGTGGTGGGGGCCGTGTGGGGTGTCGCTCATGCCGGCTCGTCGTGGGGCTCGACGGGGGTGGGGAAGCCGTCAGGCTCGTAGGCCCGGGCCAGGATCGACATGGGGTGCATCGGTCGGCGGCCGGCGTGCTGGGCGAACTGCAACGCCGCCAACGGGCAGTCCGTGGCCCACACCTCCGATCCGGCGGTGTCGGCAGCGGTCGCCACGCCGTCGAAGGCCTTCTGCCCGATACGGACCGAGACTTCGTAGCCCTCGCTCTTCATGGCGAAGGTGCCGTCGTGGCCGCAGCATTCCATGGTGGTGGAGGGTGTCACGCCGGGGACCCTGCGCAGCAGGTCACGGCCCTTGAAGCCGACCGCCTGGGCCCGGAGGTGGCAGGGGGCGTGGTAGGCGACGTTGCCGGGCGTGCTGGCGAAGCCGTCGTCGAAGCGGTCCTCGTCGCGGATCGACCACAGGAACTCGCTGGGGTCGGCCACCCGGTCGGCGAGCGCCTGTGCCCGTTCCCGGTCCTCGGGTGCGACGAGTTCGGGGTATTCCCTGCGCAGCATCATCGAACAGGTCGGGTTGATGGCGACCACGGTCTTGCCGGCTTCGACATGTGGACCCAGCCGGTCGAGGTTGGCGGTTGCCTTTCGGCGGAGGGTGTCGAGGTCGCCCGACTCCCAGGCCGGCATTCCACAGCATTCGAGGCCCTTTTCACAGGTGACTTCCACTCCGTTGCGCTCGAGTACCGCCACCGTGTCGTGGCCCACCTCGGGTTCGTTGTGCTCGACGTAGCAGGTGGGGAACAGCACGACCTCGCCCCTGTCGGGCCGACCGATCAGGCCCCGCTTCCTCGCCCATGCGGTGAAGGTCTGCCGGGCGAACGACGGCAGGTCCTTTTCGGGGTGGATGCCGACGAGCCTTTCGAGGAAGCGCCGGTGGATGCTGCTGCGGCTGTTCAGCGTGTTGGCGAGGCCGCCTGTGGCGCGGGCCATGCGGGCGGTCCTGTCGGGATTGCCCAACAGGTTGTCGCGGAGGCGCTGCCTGGGGGTGCCTCCTCCGGCACGCCGGCGCTGGGCCTTGTGGCGGTGCACCAACTTCGGGAAGTCGAGTTGGAACTCGTGTGAGTCGCGCACCGTGTACGGGCACTGGACCTCGCACAGCTTGCACTGGAAACAGGCGTCCATGACCAGGTCGGTTTCGGCATAGGTGACCGCCCGGACGTCGCCGTCGTGGCGGTCGTCGATGAACGAGAACAGCGAGGGGAAGCTGTCGCAGTACTTGAAGCACATGCGGCATCCGTGGCAGATCTCGAAGGTGCGCAGGACCTCGCTCCGCAGGGCATCGGGGTCCCAGTAGTGCTCGTCGGCCGGGTCGTAGGTGAGGCCCGGCGTGGGTTCGTAGGGGATCGGCGTGGCCATGGGCGGGTTTTCGTTCAGACGCGTCTCACCGGCCGCCCCCGGAGGAGACGGCCGGTGAGACGCATTCCTGGAGAATCTGCGGGCCCGCGTGCTCAGCTGTTGTCGTCGAGCAGCGACTGGAAGCGGCCGGCGTGGGCCTTCTCGGCCTTGGCGAGGGTCTCGAACCAGTCGGCGATCTCCTCGAAGCCCTCTTCGCGGGCGGTCCTGGCCATGCCCGGGTACATGTCGGTGTACTCGTGGGTCTCACCGGCGACGGCTGCCGCCAGGTTCTCGAGGGTGTCGCCGATCGGCAGGCCGGTGGCCGGATCGCCCACCGTCTTGATGTAGTCGAGGTGGCCGTGTGCGTGGCCGGTCTCGCCTTCGGCGGTGTCGCGGAAGTTGCCGGCTATGTCGGGGTAGCCCTCGATGTCGGCGACCTTGGCGAAGTAGAGGTAGCGGCGGTTGGCCTGCGACTCGCCGGCGAAGGCGGCCTTGAGGTTCTCGTGTGTCTGGGTGCCGTCGAGGCTCATGGATACTCCTGATGATCGGGGGAATAGCGGGCTGTTGTCAGGTGGCGAATCCTAGGCGCGCCATCTCGAGGTTGTCCCGTTTCGGACTGGATCGGCGGGCGATTCCGGCTACTGGTCGGCGTAGACGGGGATGTCGGCGCCGAGGATGTCGCGGAAGATTCCGAGCACCTCGCCCGGCTCGGCATGCCGGCCGGTGGCGTGCTTCGAGTACACGAGTTCGCCGTCGACGACGACCTCGAAGGCGCCGTTGTCGCCGGTGACCAGCCGGATGTCGTCGATGACGTGCTGGTAGTCGGTCAGCAGGTCGCTCACCGCGCTCACGGCGCGGGCCGAATAGTCTCAGGGGACGCAGTAGGTGATCTCAATGTGGTGTGCCATGGGCCCGACGTTAGACGCGATCACCCCTGTGCACCGAAGCGCCCGCCACCATCAGCGCCCCGGGGGTTGCCCTCATCCGCACCGGAAGCCCGCCGAAGGGCTCGCCGTCGGCCCGAACCCTGCCGATGCCTCCGACCTCCACCTCGGTTGCCCGGAACATGGTGACCCTGGGGTGGTCGACGTGGTTGCCGGCCTTGACCTTCTGGAACGAACGCAGCAGTTCGAGGCGCCCGGCGTCGCCGACTATGCAGACGTCGAGCAGGCCGTCGGTGGGGTCGGCATCGGGGCAGATGTCCATGCCGGCACCGAAGAAGCGGGTGTTGGCCACGACGACCACGGCGGCCCGGAGATCCTGTGCCTCGCCGTCGAGGACGATCCGGTATTCGGCGGGTCGCATGCGGGGGAGTTCGAGGAGCGTGGCGATCGTGTAGCGGGCGGTCCCCTTCGGGAACGACATGCGGTTGGCCCGGGCATTGACTTCAGAGGGGAAGCCGGCGATGACGCTCGTCAGGGCGGTGCGCCCTTCGACATCGATTGCGTCGATCACAGCCGGGTCGAGGAGGGCGGTGTCGACCCGCTGCTCCAGGTTTCCCGTGAGCAACCCGAGCGCCCGGGCGAAGTCGTTGCCGGTGCCGGCGGGGATGGCGCCCAGCACCGTCGAAGTGCCGACGAGGGCACCGGCCGCCAGGTGCATGATGCCGTCACCGCCGAGGACGAGGAGGCGCGTGGTCCCGTTGGACACGGCGTGGCGTGCGGCCTCGGTGGATGCCCCGGGCGAGGCGGCAGTGAGCACTTCGGGTCGGATCCCCCGGTCCTGCAGTCGTCCCAGTACCCGCTCCAGGTCGGCGGCGGCGCGACCGGCACGCGCCTCGGGGTTGGCCAGGAGTGCCATGTGCAACACGCCGCCATCATCGCCCATCGCTAGCCTCGACGGTGACCCGAACACACCGGACGATCCCGTCGGAGATGCTCATGAGACTTCGCAGCACCATCGGCGCGTCGGTTGCTGTCGCAATCCTCCTGACCGCCTGCGGCGGCGGTGGTGGCGGTGGTGGCGGTGGGGATGCGGATCCCGTCGGGGACGGCCGTACCGTCCGCGTCGAGGCGTTCGACCGACAGGACTACAACGCCGACGGCTTCTCGGCGGTTGCCGGCGAGATCACCTTCAGGCTCAGCCAGGTCGGCATTCAGGAGCACACGCTCGTGGTCGAGGGCATGGAGGACGAGATGCGCCTCGTCGTCGAAGACGGCGGCACCGATTCAGGCAACCTGACGCTGGAACCCGGCCGTTACATCCTCTACTGCGACATTGCCGGGCATCGCTCATCCGGCATGGAGGCACGACTCACAGTTGGTTGAGCAGGGTCCGGGTGGGCGCCCCCGGCGCTCGGTTCAGGCGACGATCTCGAAGAGCGCGTAGAGCACGATCGTGATGGCGAAGCCGCACTTGATCGTGTCCTGGTGCTTGTCGAGGACGACCCTGTTGATGGCGTTGTCGTAGCCGCCCAGCTTCCCGAGCGCTGACGCCTCGAACACGATCCAGATCACCAGGAAGGCGATCCACAGGGTCCAGCGGCCGCCGGCGGACGGGCCGAAGCCGATGCCGCCCATGATCTCATCGCCGAACGCCGAAGCGAAGTGGCTGGGCCACATCATGAAGAACACCAGTGGGATCGAGAACAGTGTGTTGACCCGGCTTGCCCTGGCGGCCCGCTTGGCGGCGGCCGGGGCGGCGGGGTCGGCCTCGCCGCCCTCGCTTACCGACACCGAGGAGCCGATGGCGATCTGTTGTGCCGGCCAGATGACCATCCAGACGTTGGCTGCCATCGTGGTGCCGAGAAGGGAGCCGAAGGCGATGCCGACACCGGCGGAGGTGTTCCAGTAGTCGGGCATCAGTTCGCCGAAGGCCCGTTGGTGGGCGAGGATCCAGACACCCGAGAGGAAGGTCAGCAGGGCGGCCCAGCGGAACCACCACAGCGTGCGCCAGGTGATCTTGCGGAGTGCCTCACCCTTGGCGCCATCGCTCATCTCTCCGAAGGCTGCGCCCTGGATGAAGTTGAAGAAGTAGAGGAGGCCGATCCAGGTGATGCCGGCCAGGTAGTGGGCGTAGCGACCGATGGCTTGGCCACCCCCTCCACTGCCCATCCAGTCGTTGAAGAGTTCCATGTTCGTTGCTCCAGGTAGGGGGCGGGAAAGGAGGGGTAGGCCCTCGGAAGGCCCGATCATGGCACGCCCCGTGCGCCGCGCAAGGCATCCGCGGTTCGATGGGCCGGGATTCCCCCGATTCCCGCCGCCCAGTACCCGGGTGCCAGCATCAGTGGATGGACCTGGCAGCGATCGACCTTTCGGACCCGAGGTTCTGGGATCGGCCCCTCTCCGAGCGTGCGGACGCCTTCGACCTGTTGCGTGCCGAGGACCCCTACCGCTACTTCGAGTTGCCCGCCGAAGTCACGGACCAGTTCCCGCAACGTGGGTACCACGCCCTGGTGAGGCACGGCGACGTGGCGGAAGCCAGCCGTAGGCCGGAGGACTTCTGCAGCGGCGAGGGCGGGACGTCCCCGGTGGACCTGCCGAGCAACGAACTGACCCGCTTCTTCGGGTCGATGATCTCGATGGACGATCCACGCCACAGGCGGCTGCGGTCGGTCATCTCGGCCGGGTTCACGCCGGGACGCATCCGGGCGCTCGAGGACTCCGTCCAGCGGATCGCCGGAGAGGTGGTCGACGACCTGCTCGAGCGTGGACCCTGCGACTTCGTGATGGAGGTGGCGACCCGCCTGCCGTTGCAGATCATCTGCGAGATGATGGGGGTCCCGGAGGAGTACCGGGGGATGGTGTTCGAACAGTCCAACACGATCCTGGGGAGCCAGGACGACGAGTACCGAAGGGACGACGTCGACCTGGGTGCCCAGCTGTTCTTGGCCGCCTGGCAGCTGACGGAGCTGATGCAGGAGCTGATCGCCGAGCGGGTCGGGAGTCCGACCGACGACCTGACCTCGACCCTGGTCCACGCCGTGGTCGACGGCGAACGCCTCGAACACGACGAGATCGCCTCGTTCTTCATCCTGTTGCTCGTGGCCGGCAACGAGACCACCCGCAACGCCATCTCGTGGGCGCTCCACCTGCTGACGGAGCACGAGGACCAGCGGGCCGTCTGGTGGGACGACTTCGAGGGCGTGGCGCCGACCGCGGTCGAGGAGGTCGTTCGCTGGGCGTCACCTGTGATCTCGATGCGGCGCACTGCCACCCGCGACGGCGTCCGCCTGGGCGAGCGGGAGTTCGCCGCCGGAGACAAGGTGGTCCTGTACTACTGGGCCGTCAACCGGGATCCCGCCGTGTTCTCCGACCCGCATGGCTTCGACGTCCTGCGCAGCCCCAACGACCACTTCGGCTTCGGTGCGCCGGGACCGCACTTCTGCCTCGGTGCCCACCTGGCACGGCGGGAGGTCACCGTCATGTGGCGGGAGTTGTCCGAACGGGTGCCGGGGATCCACGCCACGGGTGAACCGGACCGCCTGACCAGCGGGTTCGTCAACGGCGTCAAGCACCTGCCCTGCGCCTGGTAGCGAAGAGACGCGCAGCCTCCGTCAACTCGTCGACGTCTCCTCAGGGATCTAGTCCACGACCACGTCGGCGAAGCGGTCCCGTAGGGTCTTCTTCGAGAACTTGCCGACCGAGGTCTTGGGGACCTCGTCGATGAACTCGACCCGGTCCGGGTACCACCACCTGACTACCCGGTCCTCGAGCCAGGACAGGATGTCGTCGGTGGTGAGGGTGGCTCCCTCGGCTACCACCACGCAGGCCATCGGCCGCTCGCCCCACTTGGTGGAGGTCACGCCGATCACGGCGGCTTCGGCAACGTCGGGGTGGGCCATGATCTCGTTCTCGAGTTGCACCGAACTGACCCATTCACCGCCGGACTTGACGAGGTCCTTGGTGCGGTCGACGAGGCGTACGTAGCCCTCGGCGTCGGCGATGGCGACATCGCCGGTCTTGAGCCATCCGTCGGCGGTGAACGACTCTGCGGCCCGGTCGTCGTTGTAGTACGTGCGCGCCACCCATGGTCCCCGGACCTGCAGTTCGCCGCGCGACTCGCCGTCCCATGGAAGATCCTCGTCGGTCTCCTGGTCGGCGATGCGGAAGTCGACGCCCGGGGTGATGAGCCCGACGGTGGTGCGCAGGTCGGCTTTGGCGTCGTCGTCGAGGTGGTCGAGCGTGGACTTGATGTTGCACACCGCAGCGAGGGGGCTGGTTTCCGTCATGCCCCAGGCTTGCAGGATCGGCAGTCCGGTCTGCTTCCGGTAGCCCTCGGAGAGGGCCCGGGGGACTGCCGAACCGCCGCACGGGATGGCCCGCAGGGCCGAGACGTCGCGGCCCTCGAGTTCGGGAAGCACGCCCATCCAGATGGTGGGCACGCCTGCGGCCAGGGTGACCCGTTCGGACTCGATGAGATCAGCCAGGGACGGGGCGCTGAGGTCGGGTCCGGGCATCACGAGCGTGGCCCCGGTGGCGACGCCGGCGTGGGCGAGCCCCCAGGCGTTGGCGTGGAACATGGGCACCACGGGAAGGATCACGTCGCGTTCGCTTACCCCGAGGGTGTCGGACATCATCGCCCCGAAGGTGTGGAGCACCATCGAGCGGTGCGAGTAGACGACACCCTTCGGGTTCCCGGTGGTGCCCGACGTGTACATCATCGAGCCGGCCCGGTTCTCGTCGACGTCGATCCAGTCGGCGGGTGATGCGGCGGCGAGCAGGTCCTCGTAGTCGTGGACCTCGGGGCGGATGGCATCGGCATCGGGTGCCGGGGCGCCGTCGTCCATGAGGACCACGTGGCGGACCGTGTCGAACTGGTCCATGAGCGGCCAGATCAGCCCGGCCACCGAGTGGTCGAGGAAGATGACCTCGTCCTCGGCGTGGTTGACGATGTAGGTGAGCTGCTCGGGGAACAGCCTCAGGTTGAGTGTGTGCGACACCCGGCCGGTGCACGGCGGGGCGAAGTAGAGCTCGAGGTGGCGTGCGGTGTTCCAGGCGAACGTGGCGACGCGGCCGTCGGCGCTGATGCCGAGGCCGTCGAGGACGCCACCGAGGAGGCGTGTGCGCTCACCCCACTCGCCGTAGGAGAGGCGTGACCGGCCAGCGGGTGAGGCCGTCACTATCTCCTTGGAGGCATGGAGCTTCGTTGCGCGGTCGAACAGGTGGACCAGCGACAGCGGGGTGTCCATCATCAGGCCGTCCATGGGGTGCTCGCTTTCTGTCGGGGCCGGGGCTCAGGCCGTGGCGTGGGCGTGCGCTGCCGTTGCCAGTTCGACGAGCTCTGAGCGCTCGTCGTCGGAGAAGGGTGAGAGGTCTGCGGCCGAGGCCTCGTCGGTTGCCTTTTCGATTGCGTCCATGCGGTCGGCGGCGACGGGTTCGACGTCGGTGTCACCCCAGCCGAAGAGCTTCACCTGATCTTCGCCGCTGTGGGACAGGACCATGCCGGCCGGGTCGGCACCGTCGGCCCTGGCGGCGACCACGTGCCGGCAGAAGCGCAGCTCGCGGATGGTCTGTACCAGCAGGTAGGCGCGGCCGGCGTCGTCGTCGGGGCGTTCGAGGTCACGCCAGCCGGCGAACAGGGCGGCACCGGCGTCGTCGGCATTGTCGGCAACGGTGGCGAGCAGATCGGCCAGCCGACCGGAGCCGGCGAAGCCGTCGAGGTAGTCGCTCCCCCTCTCGGCGCAGATCACGCCGTATGCCGCACCGCCGGCTCCGGCACCGATGTCGGCGCTGTCGGTCCAGTTGGCCCGGATCAGGTCGGGGTTCCAGAAGTGGGCAGCTTCGATGACGGCGTCGGTGTCGACATCACCGAGGACGCCGAATCGGCCGAGGAAGTAGGTGCCCATGCCGGGCGGGAGGCCCAGTTCGGGTCCACGTGCATAGGCGGCGCCGTCGAGCATGAACCTGGCGCCTAGCACCTGGACGGGTTCGGCGATCTGTCGTGCGGCGGTCAGGGCGTCCATGTGTTCTCCCGGTCAGGTCCCGTGCAAGGTACCAGCCGACCTTCGGTGCTCATCAGCCGAGGACAGCGACGCAGCCGACGGCGATGAGTGCGAGGTTGCGTACCACGTCCCTCCACGAGAGCGGCTTCGTCGACCAGGCGCCGAAGCATCCGCAGCCCCCGGTGTGGCCGGTCCGGAGCCGGCCGACCAGCAGCGTGGTGAACGCGGCGAGGAGGGCCACTGCGCTGGCGCCGCCCGTGAGGGGGTCGAGGAGCAACAGGAGGGCGGTGGCCAGCTCGACGACCGGGAGCGCTACCGCGAACAGGTCGGGCCGGGGGAGGCCCAGCCCTGCGAGGGCCCGTCGGATGTCGGTCGGTGACCGGAGCTTGGCGATGCCCGCTGCGCCGAACACCAGCGCCAACAGCACGGCTGCTGCCCGTGCCACGGTCAGTAGCCGAGCGCCACGTCGACCGGGGCGAGGAGGTCGCGTCCCTCGCAGAAGCGGCGAACGTTCTCCTCGACGAACGGCTCGAGCAGGTCGAGGCCCATCTCGGGCGTGTTGCCGATGTGCGGGGTGATGAGGCAGTTCGGCAGTGTCCAGAGCGGGTGGCCGTCGGGCAGCGGTTCGGGGTCTGTCACGTCGAGGGCAGCGCCGCCGAGGCGGCATTCGCCCAGTGCAGCGACCAGGTCGTCGGTGACGATGTGCCCGCCCCGAGCCACGTTCACGATCCAGGCGTCATCGGGGAGCAGGTCGATGGCGGTGGCGTCGATGATCCCGCGGGTCTCGTCGGTGAGGGCCAGGGCGAGGATCAGCAGGTCGCTGGACGGGAGCACCTCGGACAGGTGACCGACGTTGAGGGTCCGGTCGGCGCCGTCGAGCGGGTGCCCGCTGCGGCGGACCACCGTGGTGTGGCAGCCGAAGGGCTTGAGTAGCGGCAGGAGGCACTCGGCGATGCCCCCTCCGCCCAGCACGGTGACCCGGCTGCCGGCCAGCAGGCGCCCGACGTGGGCCGACCACGTCTGCTCGCGGGCGTAGCCGTGCAGGTGCTTGAAGCCGGCCAGCGCCATGGCCAGTGCCGTCTCGGCCACTGCAGGGGCGTACACGCCCTTGCCGCACGTCCATGTCCAGCGGTCGTCGAGGTGGTGGGCAAAGGGTTCGATGCCGGCGTAGGGGAGTTGGATCCATTCGAGCCGGTCGGCGTCCGCCACCAGTTCCGGGAAGGCCCCGGTGTTGTCGGGATCAGCCCAGATGAGGCCCTCTGCCTCGGCCATGTCGACCCGTTGCGCTCCCGCCGCTTCGACGGCCGCGCACAGTCGCTGGTGCATTTCAGGCCGAGTCTCGGGAGCAACGGCAACGTTTCGGGTCATAGCGGTCTCAGGTCTCAGGTCTGGAGGTGGAGGCACTCGTCGGCCACGGCGTTGATGGTGCCCTGCCAGTCGTCGGGCTCGTCGAGCGGGAAGACCACGAACTTGGTCGCCCCGGCGTCGACGAACGAAGTCAGGCGGTCGGCCAGCCCGGTCACTCCCGTTGCGACGGTCTCGGCCGGGTCGAGGTCGGGTTGGCGGTCGCGAAGCCTGGCGACGAAGCGGTCGGGGAGCGAGCGGTGGACGAACGGGACCAGCGCCCCGAAGTGACCCGGGTCGATGGAGCGGCCGTGGGTCGCCGCTTCCTGTCGGATCGTGTCGATTCCAACAGAAACTGCGGCCGGCGTCGTGAACGACGGGAGCCAACCGTCGCCCAGGCGGCCGCAGCGCCGGAGTTCCGAAGGGGCGAAGCCGCCCAGCCAGACATCGATGGGCTGCTGGACGGGCTTCGGTTGCACCCGGACCCCGGACAACGTGAATCGCGGGCCGTCGTGGTCGACCACCTCCTCTGAGGCGTCCCAGAGGCGGCGCATCAACGGCAGGGCCTCGTCGAACCAGGCTGCCCGGTCACCACGGGCGACACCGAACGCCTGGTGCTCGGCGGCGTCGGCGATGCCGAGCCCGAATGCGGGGAGCGCCCGACCGCCGGAGACGAGGTCGAGGCTGGCGATGGCCTTGGCGCAGAGCACCGGGTTGCGACCGGGGAGCACCATGACCGCCGGCCCGAACTTGAGGCGTTCGGTGCGGCCGGCCGCATACGACATGGCGACGATCGGGTCGAGGGTCAGGCCGTTGGCCCGCTCGCTGACCCAGAGCGAGTCGTAGCCGAGCGATTCGAGGTCGTCGACGAGGCGGCCGAACAGGCCGGTGTCGCCGGGATGCGCCGATCCGCCGAAACCGAAGCCGATACGGAGTTTCATCCTGGCGATCCGGTGGGCAGTCAACCCAGGGCTGACGTTCCCGCATAGGGCGCAGGATCGCCGGCGGCGGGAATCTCGGGTCGCGACCAGGCGGTCATTGCCACGAGTTCATCGACCACCCCGTGCCAGGCAACAGGGTCCCAGCCCTCGGCAGAACCGAGCAGGTGCCCGTCCTGGCGGATTGCCACCAGGGCGGGCAGGGTGTCGAGCCCGAGGGAGCGGACAAGGGAACGATCGGGGTCGGCCAGCCCGAGGATCTCGCCGGCAAGCGGACCGAGGAACCCGGCTGCACCATCGGCGTCGGTGTCGGTGACGAGGTAGGCCACGCGTACGTCGGCGTCACGGAACTCGTTGAGGATGCGTCGTGCCGTGTCGAGCAGCCATGAACTCTCGTGCGTGTAGGGGTCGAGAACGACGGCCACCAACGGGAACAGCGTGAGCAGTTCCGAGAGGGGGAAGGGGTCGTCGCCGATCGGCTGGAGTTCGATGTCGAGGGAGGGGTCCTGTGCCACGAACGGTGACGCTAGCAAGGCGCCGGCGCGGCGGCACGGACGCGGTCGTCTCTGTGTCCCGTCGGAACCGGCGCTTTTCAGGAAGCGGTGAGGGCGGCGACGAGGGCGTCGATGGCCTCGTCGGCGAGGCCTGCCATCTCGTCGTCGGTGCGGTCCTGGATGGGATGCGCCACGAAGACGCCGGCCACATCGAGGCCGAGAGCGGCGGCCTGAAGGGCAGCGGCGTCGGTGAAGGTGTCGGAGGCCACGTAGACCCCCGGCACGCCCCGTCGTTCGAGATCGTCGATGTCGTGCACACTGCACGTCGTACAGGATCCTCAATCGGCGAGGGCCTCGATGACGGCGTCGCACTGGGTGGCGATCTCGTGGCGCAGGTCGACGGGTGCCGGCTTGGTGAAGGTGGGCTTGGCATAGCGCGTGACCCTCGCCCCCAGGGCGCAGAGCGCCTCCTCGACCCGGTCGAGGAAGACGTCGCCCCGCGGCTTCGAGATGTCGAGCAGGCCGACCGTCAGGCCGGAAAGCGACTCGGGCCGTTGGCTGCGCTCCCTGGTGGCGGGCCGCTGCTCGGCGGTCGGGTCGAGGACTGTGGTGGTCATGGTGTGATCTCCCTCGTGACGGGGTCGGAGCCGCCGGGGCCGTTCTTCCAGCCACCGATGATGGCCGAGAACAGGCCGGCAGGTCCACCGGCGTGGACGACGAGCAGGCCGCCGGGTCGGAACTTGGGCAGGCGGTGGCCGGCCAGTCCCGGCGGAAGGCCCTCCTCGATGCCGTCGGCACCGGCGATGATCTCGTCGGTGTCGAACATCAGGTACCCGGTGAGTTCGGCCAGGAAGCGGGCACGGTCCCAGCCGGCGTCGCGGTAGCGGGCCATGTGCTCGGGAGAGAGGACGAGCATGCCGTCCATGCCCAGGACGAGGCGTGGCGAGACGGCGCTGCGCAGGCTCGCAGCCAGGGACCTGGTGAGAGACTCGGGGGAGCGGCTGAGTTGGTCCACTACCAGGTGGGGACCCTCGCCACAGAACGCCGTGACCGTGCTCTGTGACCGGTCGAAGCCCCGCTCCTCTGCGAGCGAGTTCCACGGAGAGCCCGCCTCGTCCTCGGCGAAGCAGATCCCCTGCTTGCCCATGTGTCCGAGGGTGGCCCTGTCTATGCCCCCGGGGGCGCCCCCGCCGACATTGCGCAGCACCAACTGGACGGCCCGACCTATGGACGAGTTCGCCCGGTTGCCGTGGCCGAGGACGTTGATCCCCGAGTTCATGCCGATGGCGGCGGCGATGGGCCCGTTGACGACGAGGATCGGTCCGACCGACATCGTGGTGGCGAGCACGCCGTGCATGTTGAACTCGTCGGTGCAGATCGCCTCGAGCGCTGCGAGGACGACCGGCAGGTACTCGGGGCGACAACCGGCCATCACGGCGTTGACAGCGACCTTCTCGACCGTGCCCTCGACCAGGTTCGGCGGGATGAGTGCCACGACCTCGTCGGAGGGGCGGGTGGTGCCCCCGAGCATCCGGGCCACGCGCTCCCCGGTGGGTGGTACCACGGGGAGGCCGTCTGTCCAGCCGCGGTCGAACAGCGCCTCGTGGTCATCCTCGAGTTCGGCCAGTTCGACGCGGCGGGAGGCGAGGCCCGTGGCGCCGAACCGTGCCCGGAGTTCGTCGACCCGCCCGGGGTCGACCGTGAGGGAACCTCAACCGGGCTTGAAGACCGGGAGGCCGTCACCGAGGCCGGTGACGCCGGTGAACTCCTCCCAGTCGTCGCGGTCCCAACCGACGGTGCGGGCGACCTCGACACCGTCGACCCGGCGAACGAGCGTCGGGACCGCGTCGAGGTCGATCTGCCAGCTGGCGGCCAGGTCGGTGTCGTCGATCACCCAGTCGGCGTCGGCCGGGAAGACGGGGTCGTCCTGGGTGTAGACGATGAGACCTGCCACTTCGGCGAGGTGTTCGAGTACCGGAACGACCAGCGAGCAGGCTGGGCAGGCCTCCTTGACCACGGCCACGAGCCCGTCAGGGATCGTCGGGAGTTCGGGAGCACCCATCGCCGCCAGTCTCGCGCACGGCAATCGCAAGGGGGCACACGGCATGGGGCACCTGGCGTGAGATGGGTCACAACCCCGCCTGCGGGATCGGTACCGTCATTACCCTCGCGCGGCGATGGACGCCATGCTCGACGTCACGTTCTACGGGGTCAGGGGCTCGACCCCCTGCCCGTGCGACGCGAACGCCCGCTACGGCGGCAACACCTCCTGCGTGGTCGTCGATGTGCCGGGCGGCGATCCGATCCTCCTGGACCTGGGCACCGGCCTGCGCTTCTACGGCTTCAACGAGCATTGTGCCCACGACCCGTTCCGGGGGACGGCGCTGGTGAGCCACCTCCACTGGGACCACATCCAGGGACTTCCCTTCTTCGCCCCGATCAACTGTCCGGATGCCCGTCTCGACGTCTACGGACCCCGCAACGGCCGCACGCTCGAGGCCTGCTTCGAGGAGTTCATGGCGCCGCCGTACTTCCCGATCGGGTTCCGTGACCTGGCCGGCGAGATCGAATTCCATGACGTGGACGCAGGGAGCTTCGCCGTGGGCCCGGCAACGGTCACCGTCGCTGCCGTCCCCCATGTCGGCACGACCAACGGCTACCGGATCGACTGGAACGGTGTCAGCATCGCCTACGTCAGCGACCACCAGGAGCCCGTCGGCGAACCGGCACGGGTCGACGAGGCTGTCCTGGCCCTGGCCGATGGAGTCGATGTGTTGATCCACGACGCCCAGTTCACGCCCGACGAGTTCGTACAGCGCCCTGACTGGGGCCATTGCACCGTCGGCTACGCCGTCGAGGTCGCCCACCAGGCCGGTGTGGGCGAACTGGTGCTCTTCCACCACGACCCGGGCCATTGCGACGCCACCGTCGACGGCCTCCTCGAGGAAGCGCAGGCGGCCGCCGAGGGGCGCAACGTGGGTGTGGTGTCGGCTGCGGCCGAGGGCCGGACGATCTCGCTCGTGCCTGCAGGTTCCTGATCCTTTGGCATCCGACCCTCGGACATGGTCGATCGGGCGGCCCCGGTTACCCTCCGCCGGAAGGAACGAGCAGAACCCCCGGGAACGAGCATGGCTGACCAGATCGACGGCGACCTCTATCGGAAGGTCCTCGGCAGGTACCCGACGGGGGTGACCCTCGTGACGGGCTGTCCCGACGGTGAGCCACTGGCGATCGTCATCGGCTCGTTCGTGTCCGTGTCCATGGACCCGCCGCTGGTCGGCTTCCTGGTGGGGGAGGGCTCGTTGACCTGGCCCCGGATAGAGAGCACCGGTTCGTTCTGCGTGAACGTCCTGTCCGACGTGCAGGCCGACCTCTCGAACGCCTTCTTCCGTAGGGACGGCGACCCGTGGTCCGGCACGGGCTGGGAGCCGGCCCCGTCGGGTTCGCCGCTCATCCCCTCCTGCCTCGCCTCGATCGACTGCTCGATCCACGAGGTTGTCGATGCCGGCGACCACGTGTTCGTCGTGGGGCTCGTCGAGCATCTCACCCATGTCGACGAGGGCTCACCGCTGGTGTTCCTGGGTGGCCGGTACGGCTCGTTCACGGAGCCCGACTGATGCCTGTGTATGCACTCGGCGGCGTCGAGCCACGGATCGATCCGACCGCCTATGTCCACCCCGAGGCCGTGGTGATCGGTAACGTCGAGATAGGTCCCGAGTCGAGCGTGTGGCCGCATGCCGTCATCCGTGGCGACGACAACCTGATCTCGATCGGTGCCCGCACCAGCGTCCAGGACAACGCCGTGCTGCACTGCACCGACGAATTCCAGACGATCGTCGGGGACGACGTCACGCTGGGCCACCTCTGCCACCTCGAGGGTTGCACCGTCGAGGACCAGGGGCTCGTGGGAGCGGGTGCCGTGGTGCTCCACGAGGCCGTTGTCGGCCGGGGCGCGATCGTCGGTGCCAACGCCGTGGTCCGCAACGGCCAGGTCGTGCCGCCGCTGTCGATGGCGCTCGGCGTGCCGGCCGTGATCCGGGAGGGCGTCGTCACCGAGGGGACCAATCTCGTCAACGTCCAGGCGTACGTCGAGCGGGCCAGGCAGTTCCGTGAGGGACTGCGCCGGGTCGGCTGACGACCGCCGGGCAATCTCTTCGACCCCGCAACGAACGTGTCCAACCACACCTACAGGTCCGGGGACCTGACGCTCGCCGCCCACCTGGAGCGACCTCCCGAGAGCGGTCGCGACCTGCACGGGGTGGTGATCTGCCATGGTTTCCCCGCCGGCGAGGGCGGAGGCGCCAACTCGCCCGCCACGTTCCCCGAATTGGCGGCCCGGATCGCACGCGAGTTGGGCTGGGTGGTGATCGTGCCGGCCCCCCGGGGCATGCCGGGGTCCGAGGGCTCGTTCAGCCTCGACGGCTGGCTCGAGGACGTCATCGCCGCCGCCGACCACCTGCTGCTCGGGCAGCAGGCCACTTCGGTCTGGACTGCCGGCTTCGGCACAGGTGGTGCGCTGGCGGTGTGCGCAGCGGCCGCCGACGGGCGCATCGGCGGTGCGGCGACCATCGCCGGGCCTGCCGACTTCTCCGACTGGGCAGCCAACCCGCGCAGGTTGTTGCTCCATGCCCGTGCTGCCGGGGTGATCGACGAAGGGGCCTATTCGACGGACTTCGACCGGTGGACCTCGGGGCTCGCCGGGATCTCGGCAGAGCATGCCGCCGAGGCCCTGGCGCCCCGGCCGCTCCTGGTCGTGCACGGCACCGACGACGACATCGTGCCGTCCCTCGACGCGCGTGCGGTCGCCGCCGCCCACGGGGCCGGCGACCTGCGAATGATCAACAGGGCCAGCCACCACCTGCGCCACGACCCCCGGGCGATCGCCATCCTGCTGGGCTGGCTGGACCGTCGCCGTCGCCTGATGGGCAGCGCCTGAATCGGGGCGCCCCTCCCTACCGATACGGGCCGGGAATTGTTACTATGGCCGTAGGAGAAATCCCCGGACGGCCACCCGTCGTCCGGCAACCGCCCTGGAGGCATCCCGGACAATGTCCGCCACCGACTCCGCAACCGACCTGGGGCTCGACCTAGGCCGCTACAAGCTCGGCTGGAGCGACGAGGAGGACTACGTCTTCAAGCCCAGGAAGGGCATCGACGAGCACATCATCGAGGAGATCTCCTGGATGAAGGGCGAGCCGGCCTGGATGCGCGACTTCCGACTCAAGTCGTTCGAACGCTTCGGCCGTCGCTCGATGCCCACCTGGGGCGGCGACATGTCGGGGATCGACTTCGCCGACATCTTCTACTACATCAAGCCCACAGAATCGCTCGTCGACGACTGGTCCCAGGTCCCCGACTCGATCAAGAACACCTACGAGAAGCTGGGCATCCCGGAAGCGGAGCGCAAGTACCTGGCCGGCGTCACCGCCCAGTACGAGTCCGAGGTCGTCTACCACCGCAACCGCGAGGACCTCGAGGAGCAGGGGATCATCTTCTGCGACATGGACACAGCCCTGCGTGAGTACCCGGAGATCGTCAAGGCGTATTTCGGTCGGATCATCCCGCCCAACGACAACAAGTTCTCGGCCCTCAACTCTGCAGTCTGGAGCGGCGGATCGTTCATCTACGTCCCGCCCGGCGTCAAGGTCGGGATGCCCCTGCAGGCCTACTTCCGGATCAACGCCGAGAACATGGGCCAGTTCGAGCGCACCCTCATCATCGCCGACGAGGGCTCCGAGGTGCACTACATCGAGGGCTGTTCGGCGCCCGTCTACAGCACCGACTCGCTGCACTCGGCGGTGGTCGAGATCGTGGTCAAGCCGTCGGCCCGGGTCACCTACACCACCATCCAGAACTGGTCCAGCAACGTCTACAACCTGGTCACCAAGCGGGCACGGGTCGAGGCCGAGGGCCACATGGAGTGGATCGACGGCAACATCGGCTCGCGCCTCACGATGAAGTACCCGGCCGTGGTGCTTGCCGGCCCGAAGGCCTCCGCCGAGGTCCTGTCCGTGGCCTATGCCGGTCCGGGCCAGCACCAGGACACCGGCGCCAAGATGACCCACGTTGCACCGGAGACCACCTCCAAGATCGTCTCCAAGTCGATCTCCAAGGACGGCGGCCGCACCAGTTACAGGGGTCTCGTCCGGATCGAGGACGACGCCTACGGGTGCAGGAGCCATGTGCAGTGCGACGCCCTGATCCTCGACGACGACAGCATCTCGGACACCTACCCCTACATGGAGGTCGGCGCTGCCGACGCCGTGGTCGGCCACGAGGCCACCGTCTCGAAGGTCGCCGACGAACAGATCTTCTACCTGATGAGCCGCGGGCTCTCCGAGGAACAGGCCATGTCGATGGTCGTCAACGGGTTCATCGAGCCGATCACCCGTACCCTGCCGATGGAGTACGCAGTCGAGTGGAGCCGCCTCATCGAACTGCAGATGGAGGGATCGGTCGGTTGAGGCTGCGGACCGGCTAGGAACTTGACATGCCGATGCAGCAGGACTGCAAGTACTTCGAGAGCCGCTCGTACCCGAACGGGGACACCGTCCGGAAGTGCGACCTGGACCTCGCCCCCGAGGCGCCCTGGCGCTGCCCCGACGACTGTCCGTCGTACGCCCGGCGGATGGTCGACGTGAACTGGAGCCACGGCACCCTCGTCACTCCGGCCACGCCGGACGAGCCGGCCAGCCTCGGAGAGGACGACAGCATCGCCGCCCTGCTCGATGCCGCCGAGGACATCGTGAACGAGGCCGGCCCCCGGGTGATGGCGGAACTCGACAAGGAGTCGTCGAAGCGCCGGTTCCTGAAGGGCCGTGGCAAGGGCGGCAAGCCCCGCAGGAAGAAGCCCCGGAAGGGCTGAGGCGTAGCGGAGTGCTCCTCAGTCGGAGGCGACCAGCACCTCGACGACGGCGCCGAAGGGCAGGTGGGTTGCCGAACCGTCGGCTTCCCTGACCAGCAGCACGTCGCGTCCCAGTCGCTCGAGGACCCCTTCGACGGGAATGACGGTGCCGACCAACGTGATCGTCACACGTGGCTGGTCGGCAACGAGTCGATCGAGGACATCTCGGAGATTCGGCCCGTCATGGGGGACGATGCGATCACCGACCAGGTCGGGGACGCCGCGGTCGGGACGGATGGCCGCCAATGCCCGCCGGGCCACGAGCGCCAGACGGCGATCATCGAGTCGAAGGCCGACGAGGTCGGAGCCGACCGTCTCGATGCGTCCGTGGCGGCGCCCGCCACCGACGAGCAGGAGTTCGACCGGGTCCTGGCGTTCGGCCAGGTCGGCGAGCAGCCCGAGAAGGCTGGCGGACTCCTCGGCACGCCGTCGTAGCCACGCCTGGTGACCGAGGCGCCGGACGGCCTCGTCGACCCCGGCCTCGGCAGCAAGGCGGTCCAGCGGATCAGCAGACATGGCCGGAGAGTAGCGGCGGCACGGCCCCGGGTCACGAGCCCCGAACACAGGGGAATCGGTGTCGTGCCCGGACGGGTACGCTCTGTGGGCTGATGGCAGAGACGACCGTGACCCTGGACGTGCCGGGCAATGACCTGATGTCGGGACTGGTCGGCGAGCGCGACCAACTGCTCCGCAGGGTCGAGGGGGCCTTTCCCGACGCCGTCATCCACGTGCGGGGCAACCAGATCTCCGTTGACGGTCCCGGCGCCGACCTGGTCGGCAGGGTGTTCAACGAACTGGTCATGCTCCTCGAGCGGGGACTGTCCGTTGACGACCGCACCCTCGACCGGGCCATCGAGATGGTCCGCGCCGACGAGAGCCCGTCCGAGGTGCTCGGTACCGAGATCATGCGCACGGCCCGCGGCAAGCCGGTTCGCCCGCGGTCGGTCGGCCAGAAGCACTACGTCGAGGCGGTGCGAGACAGCGTCGTCACTTTCGCCATCGGCCCCGCCGGCACAGGTAAGAGTTGGCTGGCCGTTGCTATGGCCGTCCGTGCCCTGCAGGGCAACCTGGTGGACCGCATCGTCCTGACCCGGCCGCTGGTCGAGGCGGGCGAGCGGGTGGGCTTTCTACCCGGCGACCTCATGGCCAAGGTCGACCCCTACCTGCGTCCCCTCTACGACGCACTCTTCGAGATGCTCGAGGCTGAGACCGCACAGAAGTTGCTCGACCGGGGGCAGGTCGAGGTGGCACCGCTGGCGTTCATGCGGGGTCGTACGCTCAACAACTCGTTCGTGATTCTCGACGAGGCACAGAACACATCGCCCGAGCAGATGAAGATGTTCCTCACCCGGATCGGCTTCGGAACCCGTGTCGTCGTGACCGGTGACGCCAGCCAGGTCGACGTTCCTGACGGGCGCAGCGGCCTCGACGGGATCGAGAAGGTCCTCCATGGCATCGACGGGCTCTCGTTCGTGCGCCTCGGTGCACGCGACGTGGTCCGCCACCGGATCGTCCAGGACATCGTCGAGGCCTATGACCGCAATACCCCCCGACGCAGGGGCTCCTGACCCGGATGGGCGACGAACCTCCTGAACCCGGCCCCACGGTCGTGGTCGTCGACGAACGGGCTGTCCCCGGTGAGGGCCCAGAGGTCGATGTCGACCGCTGGGGACGCCTTGCCACCGATGTGCTCGTCTCCGAGTGGCTCGCTGAGCCGCGTATCGAGCTCACGGTCCACTTCGTTGACGAACAGGCCATCGCCGACCTCAAGCGCGACCACCTCGATGGCGACGGCAGCCCGACCGACGTTCTGGCCTTTCCGGTCGATGATCCCGCCGAGGTGCCGGACGATGAGCCGGTGCTGCTGGGCGACGTTGTGATCTGTCCTGCTGTCGCCGATAGGCAGGCGGCCTGCATGCAGGGTGAACTTGCCGACGAGATGGCGCTCCTGCTCGTCCACGGGATCCTCCACCTGCTCGGCCACGATCACGGCGATCCCGACGAGAAGGCGGTGATGCAGCGACGCGAGAGCGAACTGCTCGACCGGCTCCACCGCCCATGACCGGCACCGAGATCCTCGGCCTCTTCGCCCTCGTCGTCCTGACCGGTGTGGGATCGGTGCTGGCTGCGGCCGAGACGAGCCTCACCCACATGCGGCGTGCCCGGGCGGCGGTGCTGGCCCGCGGCGGCCGCGAGAACGGCAACGGGCACGATGACAACGGCGCCGATGACCGAACCGGTCCACTTCTCGAGGTGCTCGAAAGGCGTTCCCGCTATCTCGGGCCGATCCTGCTGTTGCTCCTGGCCTGCCAACTGGGAGCGGCCGGCCTGACCACCGTGATCGTCAACGACCGCTTCGGTGGCGGCTGGGTGGCTCCTTCACTGCTGGTCCTGCTGGTGGTGTTCTTCGTTGCCGCCGAGATGGTCCCCAAGACCTGGGCGCTGACCAACACCGATGCGGTGGCAGTTCGCATGGCGCCGTTGGCGAGCGGCCTGTCGAGGATCGTCCCCCTCCGCTGGGTGACCACTTCGCTCGTATCGCTCGCCGAGCGGATTGCCCCGAGGCGGACCAACGGAGTCGAATCCGCCATTTCGGAAGAGGAACTGCTTGCTGTTGCCGACCGGGCCCTGGAGTCGCAGGCCATCGACGAGGAGGAGCACGAGTTGGTCGAGTCGGTGATCGCCTTCGGCGACACCCTCGTCCGGGAGGTGATGGTGCCGCGGCCAGACATGGTGACCGTGAGGTCCGACGCCACGATCACCGAGGCGATCGAGGTTGCCGTTCGCAGTGGCCGCAGCCGCGTGCCGGTCCAGGGGACGGGCACAGACGACCTGGTAGGCGTCGTGCACGCCAAGGACCTCATGCGGGCGCAGTTCGACGGTCGCGGCGACGATCCGGTGACCGGGCTGGCCAGGCCGACCCACGATGTGCCCGAGACCAAGCAGGCCGACGACCTTCTGCGCCAGATGCAGGCCGAGCGCTTCCACCTGGCCGTGGTGGTCGACGAGTACGGCGGCACTGCCGGCCTGGTGACGATGGAGGACCTGCTCGAGGAGGTCTTCGGTGAGATCGTCGACGAGTTCGACAGCGAGGAGCCCCTGGCCACGCCCCTGGCCGACGGCGCCATGCTGGTACACGGCCGGATGCCGGTCGACGAACTCGACGAACAACTCGGCGACGTACTGCCGGACGGCGACTGGGACACCGTCGGTGGGCTGCTGTTCGATGCGCTCGGGCATGTCCCGGAGGTGGGGGAGGGCGTCGAGCTTGCTGGTCGACGCTTCGACGTCGAGCAGGTGGTCGGGCGGCGCATCACCCGGGTGCGCATTGGTCCGCCTGCCGATGAACCGGGCGAGTAGGGGTCGCATGCGCTCGGGGTTCGTCACGATCGTGGGTCGTCCAAACGTCGGCAAGTCGACGCTGCTCAACAGGATGCTCGGCACCAAGGTTTCGATCGTCTCCAACAAGCCCCAGACCACCCGGACCGAGGTCCGCGGCGTGCTGACCCGCCCCGACGTGCAGGCGGTGTTCTGCGACACTCCGGGCATCCACAAGCCCCGGACAACGCTCGGCGAACGGCTCAACCACACCGCCCGGTCGGCGCTCGCCGACATGGATGTGGTGTTGTTCGTGGTGGACGGGCGGGGCGGCATCGGCAACGGCGACCGGTTCGTCGCCGAGGGACTCCCTTCCGACCGGACGCTGCTGGTGCTCAACAAGGTCGACGGGCAGTCGCGTGACCGCATCGTCGGGCAGTTGGCGTTGGCAACCGAGTTCGGTGTCGACGAGTACTTCCCGGTCTCGGCCCGGAAGGGAACCGGTGTCGACGAACTGGTCGATCACGTCCTGACACGTCTACCCGAGGGGCCGCAGTACTACCCGGACGACATGGTCACCGACGTCCCCGAGGCCTTCTGGGTGGCTGAGCTCGTGCGTGAGCAACTGTTGGCGGCGGTGCACCAGGAGCTTCCGTACTCGATCGCCACCCGGGTCACCGAGTGGGAGTGGCCGCACATCCTCTGCGAGGTCCTGGTCGAGCGCGAATCCCAGAAGGGCATGGTCATCGGCAAGGGAGGCGCCGTGCTCAAAGAGGCCGGTACCCGGGTGCGCGAGCAGTTGCCCGAGGGCGCCTACCTGGAACTGGTGGTGAAGGTCGACAAGGACTGGCAGCGCCGCCCGAAGGCCCTCGACCGCCTGGGGTACTGAACGCCCGGTCGTTGTGGCTCAGCCCTCGGCTCAGCCCTCGAACAGGTTCCGTAGGAAGCGTTCGACCTCGTCGGGATCGTCTGTCCTGGGCATCGGCGGCAGGGCCGCAAGCAGTTGCCGGCGGTAGGAGTGGCTCTTGGCGAGCCGCCGGTCGAGCACGGCGATCACGCCGATGTCGGTCGCCGTCCGGATGAGGCGTCCGGATGCCTGGGCGAGGTCGGTGGCCGCTATGGGGATGTCGATCTCGGCGAAGGAGCCCTCGCCGACCTGTTCGCGGCGGGCACTCAGGAGCGGGTCGTCGGGGCGGGGGAAGGGGATCCGGTCGATGGTGACCAGCGACAGTGAGGGTCCGGGAACGTCGATGCCCTGCCAGAGGCCACGGGTGCCGAACAGGCAGGAGGCCTCGTCGGCTGCGAAGGCCTCGATGAGGGCCGGTTTGGGCAGGTCGTTCTGGTGGAGGACCGCGTACGGCAACCGGTCGACCAGGTGGGCGTGGGCGGCGTCGAGTGCCGACCAACTGGTGAACAGCGCCAGGGTGCGGCCGCCGGCGGCGAGGATCAGCCGCTCGAGTTCGTCGTGGACGGCGTCGCGGTAGCCGGGCTCGCGTGGGTCGGGGAGGTGGGCGGCGCAGTAGAGCAGCGTCTGGCGCTCGAAGTCGAAGGGGCTGCCGACGTCCTCGATCCGGTGCTCGCCCTCCGGTAGGCCCAGGCGCCCGACCAGGTTGGGTGGCAGGGTGGCGCTGGTGAGCACGATGGGGCGTTCCTTGTTGAAGAGCTTCTCCTCGAGGATCCCTGCGATCACGACCGGCGACATGCACAGCACCGGTCGGTTGCGGGGGCCTTCCACCCAGGCGACGAAGCCGTCGTCAGGGGCCCGAAATGACCGGATTGCCCCCAGGAGGCTGCCCGTCGCAAGCAGCGCACGCTGTGCCCGTGCCCTGGCCTCTGTCGCCGCATCGGCGGGAACTGCGCGCAGCGCCGACTGGAGCGCTTCGAGGCGGGTGTCGGCCAGCTCGAGCAGTGGGCCGACGACAGGATCCTCCGCAGGGGTGAGCCGTTTTCCGAGGTGTTCGACGAGGGAATCGTCGAAGCGGTCGGCGAGGTCGGCGAGGTTGTCCAATTCGGTTGAGCGGCTCAGGACGCCGGACGCAATTCGGCGCAGCGACCGGAATCGGCCGCCGAACACCTCGGCACCGACGGCGGCGGCGAGGATGTCCTCGGCTGCGTGGGCCTCGTCGAGGATCGCCAGGTCGTGCGGGGGGAGGATGGCTCCGTCCGTCGCAACGTCGATGCCGTAGAGGTGCAGGTTGGTGACGATCACCTGAGCCTCGGCTGCCCGGTCGCGGGCAAGCTCGGCGAAGCACTCGTCACCGGCAGGGCAGCGGTTGCGGCCCGCGCACTCGTGGGATCCGACGGTCACGGCCGCCCAGGTGGATCCGTTGGGTTCGAAGGACAGTTCGGCCCGATCGCCCGTGTCGGTCTCGGTCGCCCAGTCGGCGATGGCGGCCAACTGTTCGTCGTCGGCGTGTTCGGCGAGGCCGTCGAGGGTCTGCTGGATGTTCGCCTCGGCGACCTCGGCGAGGCGTTGGAGGCAGACGTAGTTCGAGCGCCCCTTCAGGACGGCGAACGAGACCGGCTCGTCCAGGTGCTCGGAGAGGTGCTCGGCGAGGAAGGGTAGGTCGTTGTTCGCCAGCTGGTCCTGGAGCGCCTTGGTGGCGGTGGCGATGATGGTGCGCCTTTTGGCGAGGAGGGCAGGTATGAGGTAGGCAAGCGTCTTGCCGGTGCCCGTGCCGGCCTGGACGGCGAGGTGGTTCTTTCCTCCGAGGCCGTCGATGACCTCGGCCACGGCACGGGCCATGGCTTCCTGGCCGGGGCGCCGCTCGCCGCCGTTGGGCAGGTGGGCGGTGACCTCTTCGAGGGCGATAGCCACCTGTTCCGGATCCATGCGCTGACGGTACCGGTGGTGGATGACACGGGCACGGTGCTCCACCGTGGGATCGGCGTCAGCCGGTAGTTTTCGTGCCGTGCTTCCCGTCGACCTCGATCCCTCCCGGATCCCGCGCCATGTCGCCTGCGTCATGGACGGCAACGGGCGCTGGGCGAAGCAGCAGGGCCTGTCCCGCACCGAGGGGCACAAGGCCGGCGAGCAGGCCCTGTTCGATGTGCTCGAGGGTGCCGACGAGATCGGGGTCGACTGGTTCACGGTCTACGCCTTCTCGACCGAGAACTGGCGGCGCCCAAAGGACGAGGTGAACTTCCTCATCAACTTCAACGAGCAGATCCTGCTGGAGCGGCGTGATGAACTGAACGAGCGCAACGTCCGGATCCGGTTCTCGGGCCGCCGCGACTGGCGGGTCCCGAAGCGCCTGATCCGGCGCATGGACGAGTCGTTGGAGCTGACGAAGGACAACACGGGACTGACGTTCACGATCGCCTTCAACTACGGGGGTCGGGCCGAACTGGTCGATGCCGTGCGCCGCATCGTCGAGTCGGGCACCCCGGCCGACAAGGTCACCGAGAAGGTGATCGCCCGGCACCTCTACAACCCCGAGATGCCCGACCCGGACCTCATGATCCGCACATCGGGCGAGTACCGGATCTCCAACTTCCTGCTGTGGGAGTTGGCGTACAGCGAACTGGTGTTCAGCGACGCGCTCTGGCCTGACTTCCGGCGGGAGCACCTCTACGCCGCCATCAAGGAATACCAGGACCGGGACCGGCGCTTCGGCGGAGTGGGCGGCGAGTAGTGCAGTCCGGTTCGGAGGCCGGCGCCTGATGGCCCTGTACCGGGACCAGGCGGTGGTGCTGCACACCTGGAAGCTGGGCGAGGCCGACCGCATCCTGGCCCTGCTGACCGCCGGCCACGGACAGGTCCGGGCCGTCGCCAAGGGTGTGCGCAAGACCCATTCGAAGTTCGGCGGCCGGCTCGAGCCCACCTGCCATGTCGATGTGCAACTCCACAGGGGGCGCAGCGACCTGCAGATCGTCACCCAGGCCGAGAGCCTCGACACGTTCGTCACGTTGCGGGCCGATCCCGACCGCTTCGCCGAGGCGTCGGCCCTGCTGGAGGTGGCCGAGCGCCTGGCACAGGAGGGGGAGGGCGACCGGCGCCGATACGACATGCTCGTCGGGGCGTTGCGCACGCTCGACCAGCGGCCATCGCCGCTGCTGGTTCCGGCATTTTTCCTCAAGGCACTGGCCCACGAGGGCCTGGCACCGGCGTTGGACGCCTGTGTCCGGTGTCAGGCCACCGAGGACCTCGTGGCCGTCGACGTGGGGGAGGGCGGCGTGCTGTGCGACGGCTGCCGCCGGGGCCGTCCAGTGTCCGAGTCGGCGCTGGCGGTGATGCGGGCCGTCCTCGGCGGCCACCTGGCGACAGCCCTCGAGGTGGAGGACGCACGGGTCTGCGGCGAGGTCGACGCCGTCGCCACCGACGCCGTCGAATACCACCTCGAACGCCGGGTCCGGTCGAGACGCGTCATGGAAACGGCGTAGGGCTCAGCCTTCGATCGGGTCGATCTGTTCGGGCATCGGGGGGGGTTCGGACGGGTCGGGGAGTCCCGGTACGGCGAGGACCCTCCCGGCGTCGCCGCGGTCGACGACGAGGGTGCGGCCTATGCGGTCGCCGACCCTGCGGTGGCCCTTGGTTGTGATCATCACACCCAACTCGACGAACGGAATGATCAGGAACGGGATGATCCACGGCACCGTGCGGCCTGCGGCGCCCAACAGGCCCGGGAGTCCACCGTCTCTGCGACGCACGATCCGCAGGCCGACGATCGCCTTGCCGAGGCTGAATCCACTGGTTCCGGCCAGGAACACGTGGTTGACGATGAACAGGACCAAGGTTGCAAGCAGGGCGGACCGGTTCCAGATGATCTGGTCGTCGTCGACTATCGAGACGATGTCGCCCCGGTAGACGAGCATCACGGCGATCGAGATGATGAAGGCGTCGAGCAGGAAGGCGACCAGGCGCCGTGCCACGACCGCCGTCGGATCGCTGGGCGTTTCGCCCCGACCGATCTGATTCATGCCCCGGATGTTCTCCACATGGCGAGTGTCGCACGAAACACCGCCGAAGCGTCGCCGACGTCGGCACCGGCGGTCGCTACCCTGCACCGCCATGGTCCCCAACGACGAGACGCTGTTCGACAAGGTCGTCAACCTCTCCAAGCGGCGTGGCTTCGTGTTCCAGTCGGCCGAGATCTACGGCGGCTTCCGCTCGACCTACGACTACGGGCCGATCGGCGTGCTGTTGCTGCGCAATGTCAAGGACCGGTGGTGGCGGTCGATGGTGCAGATGCGCCACGACGTCGTCGGGCTCGACGCCTCGATCCTGTCGCCGCCGGCCGTGTGGGAGGCGTCGGGCCACCTCGCAAGCTTCACCGACCCGCTGGTCGACTGCCGGGAATGCGGCGCCCGCCACCGCGAGGACAAGCTCGACGACCCCGGTACCTGCCCGGACTGCGGCGCCACTGACACCCTCACCGAGGCCCGCCAGTTCAACCTCATGTTCAAGACCCATGCCGGACCCGTCACCGAGACGGCCGCCGAGGTCTACCTGCGGCCCGAGACCGCCCAGGGCATGTTCACCAACTTCGCCAACGTGCTCAACACCAGCCGCAAGCGGCCGCCGTTCGGCATCGCCCAGATCGGCAAGTCGTTTCGCAACGAGATCACCCCGGGCAACTTCGTGTTCCGGACCCGCGAGTTCGAGCAGATGGAGCTCGAGTTCTTCGTGCCCCCCGACGACTCCGAGGAATGGTTCGAGCACTGGTGCGGCGTGCGCCGCGACTGGTACCTGGATCTCGGCATGCCCGCCGACAAGCTGCGTCTGCGGGTCCACGAGGGCGACGAGTTGAGCCACTACTCGAGGGCCACCTCCGACGTCGAGTTCCTGTTCCCGTGGGGCTGGGACGAGCTCGAGGGCATCGCCAACCGCACCGACTTCGACCTGCTGCGCCATGCCGAGGCGTCCGGCGCCCGACTCGAATACCTCGACCCGGCAACCAACGAGAAGTACGTCCCCCACGTCATCGAGCCCGCTGCCGGCGCCACCCGTACCGCCATGGCGTTCCTCATGGCCGCCTACGACGAGGAGGAGGTGCGCGGCGAGTTGCGCACCGTCCTGCGCCTCGACCCACGCCTCGCCCCCTACACGATGGCCGTGCTGCCCCTGTCCAAGAAGCCGGAGTTGGTCGAGCCGTCCCGCGAGGTGCTCGGCCTGCTGCAGCCGCACTGGATGTGCGACTACGACGAGACCCAGGCCATCGGTCGCCGCTACCGTCGCCAGGACGAGATCGGCACGCCGTTCTGCGTCACCGTCGACTTCGACACCCTCGACGACCGGGCCGCCACCGTGCGGGAGCGCGACTCGATGGAGCAGGAGCGGGTGCCGATCGACGAACTCGTCGACCACCTGCGGGCCCGGCTCCCGACCTGAGCCGGCGTCCGGGGTCGCTGTCGGAGGGCGCTGCTAGTTTCGGCAGCCATGGGAATCCTCGACGACGACATCCGTCGGGTACGCGAACAGAGCGACATCGTCGCGATCGTCACCCAGCACACGCAACTCAAGAAGACGGGGCGCCAGTGGATGGGCCTGTGTCCGTTCCACGGTGAGAAGTCGCCGTCCTTCTCGGTCAGCCAGGAGAAGGCGGTCTTCTACTGCTTCGGCTGCCAGGTGCAGGGTGACGTCATCGACTTCGTCCGCGAGATGGAGCACCTCGACTTCGCCGGAGCCGTCGAGTACCTGGCCAACAGGGCCAACATCACGCTCCGCTACACCGATGCCAACGAGTCCAAGAAGCGGGGCAGGCGGCGTTCGCTCATCGAGGCGGTCGGGAAGGCGGCCGGCTTCTACCACCGGCGCCTCCTCGAGGGCGACGACGGCGGGCCGGCCCGTAGCTATTTGCGGGCTCGTGACTATGACGGCGACATCGTGCGGAAGTTCTCGATCGGCTGGGCGCCCGACGACTGGGACTCGCTGGCATGTCACCTGAACCTGTCGACCGAGGACCTCCAGGGGGCCGGCCTCGGGGGCCTCAACAAGCGGGGGAAGCAGTACGACTTCTTCCGGGCCCGCATCATGTTCCCGATCTTCGACGAAAGGGGCGACGCGGTCGGATTCGGCGGCCGCAAGCTGCCCGACGCCGAGGGCCCCAAGTACAAGAACACCTCCGACCAGTCCGAAGTCTACGACAAGGGCCGGCTGCTCTACGGCCTCAACTGGGCCAAGACCGAGGCTGGGCGGATGGACGAGATCGTCGTGTGCGAGGGCTACACGGACGTCATCGGCTTCCACCAGGCCGGTATCGAGAGGGCGGTCGCCACCTGCGGCACCGCCATGACCGCCGACCATGCCCGCAAGCTGGCCCGCTTCGCCCCCCGGGTCGTGCTGGCCTACGACGCCGATGGTGCCGGGCAGGCCGCCGCAGAGCGGGTCTACGCCTGGGAGGAGGAGTTCGGGTTGCGCTTCGCCGTCGCTGCCCTTCCCGAGGGTTCCGACCCCGGTGACATGGCCCGTTCCGACCCCGAGGGCCTGGACCGGGCAATTTCCGAGGCCCGACCGTTCCTCGAGTTCCGGGTGGACCGTGCGCTGGGGCGGGGCGACCTCGACACGATGGAGGGCCGGGCGCTGGCTGCAGCCGGGGCGATGGCGCTGGTGGCCGAGCACCCCAATGCGCTCGTACGGGACCAGTACGTCATGGGTATCGCCGATCGATGTCGGGTGTCTGTAGAGGAGGTGCGGCGCCTGGCCAGGTCGGTGCCAAGGGAACGCGGTGGTGGTCGGGAGGCGTCCCGGGCCCCCGTGTCGACCAGGCTCACGTCGGAGCACCAGGCGATCCGGCTGCTGATCCACCGGCCCGACGACATCGCGGCCTATCTGGATCCGGTGTTGTTCGGCGACCTGATCGCCCGCACCGCCTACCAGGCCCTGGACGGACACGACGACCTGCATGCGGCCCGCGAGGCAGCCGGGGGTGGGTCTGCCGACCTGCTCGGCCGGCTCGCCGTCCAGGACGCCACCGATGACGATCCGGTCGGCGTGCTCAACAGGCTGGTTTCGCTCGCAGCTGAGCGGACCGCTGTGGAACTTGAGGCCGAAGCACGTGAGAGCGGCGACCTGGAGGCCTATCAGGAGTCGATTTCGTACCTGCGCACAGAGATCATCAGGCTCCGCGAGCTCCCGGTTTCACGGAAAGAGGAGTCCGATGGCGAGTCCGGCTTCGAGTCCCTCGAGGTGTTGCTACGGTGGTTGGTCGACTACTCGGAGGGGAGGCCCGATGGGTGACGCTGCTCCGAATGCCCACTGGGCCAGAGTTTCGGAGTTCGAATTCGTCCGCCTGCTACGACGCGGGCGGGCACGTGGGCGGCTCACACTCGACGAGGTCATCGACGTCCTCCAGGATGCGGAACTCACCCCCGAGTTGATCGGTGAAATGCGAGCCGCCCTTGATGCTGAGGGCATCGAACTGGATGAGACGGTCGTGGATGCCACCGTCGACGTCGACGCCGACGCCGACATCGACGACGAGCGGGAGGTGCTGCGGCTCATCCGTCCCAGGCAGCGGTCTGCACGGCGCCGCGATCCGGCGAAGCATCCCTCGGAACGCGGCGACAGCGGAGACTCCACCCGCATGTACCTCCGGGAGATCGGCGAGGTGGCGCTCCTCTCCGCCGTAGAGGAGGTCGAGTTGGCGACCGCCATCGGTGACGGCAACGTGGCCGAAGCCGAGTTGGCCGACTTGGCGGTTGCGGGGAAGCTCGAGCACGTGGAGCGGGTGGTGCTCGTGCGACTCCGGCGCCGGCAGCGGGCCGGTGAGATGGCACGTGACCGGCTCACCCGGGCCAACCTGAGGCTGGTCGTTTCGATCGCCAAGCGCCATGTGGGGCGGGGGCTACCGCTGCTGGACCTGGTACAGGAGGGCAATCTGGGGCTCATGCGGGCCGTCGAGAAGTTCGACCATTCGAAGGGTTTCAAGTTCTCCACCTATGCCACCTGGTGGATCCGCCAAGCGGTCACCAGGGCGGTAGCCGACCAGGCGCGCACGATTCGCATTCCCGTCCACATGGTCGACGCCATGAACCGCTGTGTTCGGATTGAACGTGAGCTTCAGCAGGAACTCGAGCGGAAGCCCTCGATGGAGGAGATCGCAGACCGGGCCCTTCTCGATCTCGACAAGGTCGAGGACCTGTTGGAGTTGGCTCGCAACCAGATCCCGCTGTCGCTGGACTCGACGTATGGCGACGAACAGGACGTGAGCCTCGCCGACCTGATTGCCGACCTCGATGCGGAGGATGCCGTCCTCGCTGCCACGCGACGGCTCTTGAAGGACGACATCCTCGAGGTGCTGGACCAGCTCGATGGCCGGGAGCGCGACGTCGTCCGCATGCGCTTCGGCCTCGATGACGCCAGGCCGGCGACGCTCGAAGAGGTAGGTCGTCGGTTCGGTGTGACCCGGGAGCGGGTGCGTCAGATCGAGTCGCGGACGATGGCCAAGCTGCGTCATCCGTTGCGGTCGGAGAAGTTGCGCGACTACCTCGACGAGAGTTGAGTGCCGGTGTCCACTCTCGGCCCCAGCGGGCCGTTTCTTTCATGCGGGCGGGGAAGTGCCGCTGGTATCCTGCGCCCCGCCTTCCGGGGTAGCTCAGCTGGCAGAGCGTCGGACTGTTAATCCGCAGGTCGTGGGTTCGAGCCCCACCCCCGGAGCCAGTAAAGACAAGGGTTTCTCGGCCTTCCGGCCGCCTGGAGGATCGCCCGTTCTCCAAGAATTCTCCAAGAAGTCTCCCAAGACAGCGTCTATCGCCGCTCGGAAGTGAGTGGGAAGGGGCCGCTCCCGTCGAGGCGCAGTTGCATGGCTGGATTCTGCTGGATGCCGCGTTTCGTATCCAAGCCGGCCCTGTACCGTTCGCCATGGTGGGGCACTATCAGGGAGAACAGCAGTGGGTATGCGACCGATCATCGAGCCGTTCCGGGTCCACACCGTTCAGAGCATCGCGATGCCGTCAAGGGAGGTGCGCGAGGAGGCCCTCAGGCGGTCCCACTACAACCTCTTTGGCCTGAGGGCCGATGAGGTCACCATTGACCTGCTGACCGACTCTGGTACGGGTGCAATGTCGACCAGGCAGTGGGCCGGGATGATGCTCGGCGACGAGTCCTACGCGGGAAGCAGCTCGTTCTTCCGTTTCGAGGAGGTGGTGCGCGACCTCACCGGGTTCAGCGAGGTGATACCGACCCATCAGGGCCGTGCCGCCGAGAAGATCCTCTTTGCCACGCTTGTCGACGATGGCCGGGTCGTCCTCAACAACAACCACTTCGACACGACCAGGGCCAACGTGGAGTACAGGGGAGCCGAAGCCAGGGACCTGGTTGTCGCTGAGGGGAGCGATCCGGCCCTGGTAGCGCCGTTCAAGGGGAACATGGACATTGATGCGCTCCGCTCGTCGCTGGAGGCCGATGGTGACCGGGTTCCGCTGGTGATGGTGACGATCACCAACAACGCGGGTGGGGGCCAGCCGGTTTCCATGGCGAACCTGAGGGCCGTGCGCCAGGTGTGCGACGAGTACGACATTCCGGTCTTCCTGGACGCCTGCCGGTTCGCCGAGAACGCCTGGTTCATCAAGACCCGCGAGGATGGCTACGCCGACAAGTCGCCCAAGGAGATCGCACAGGAGATGTTCTCGCTGGCGGACGGCTGCACCATGTCGGCCAAGAAGGACGGCCTGGCCAACATCGGAGGATTCCTGGCCCTGAACGACGAGCGGGTGGCGTCGGAATGCCGCAACCTCCTCATACTCACTGAGGGCTTCCCCACCTACGGCGGCCTTGCCGGTTACGACCTCGAGGCCATCGCACAGGGCCTCGTCGAGGTACTGGACGAGGACTACCTGCGCTACCGCACCCGGTCGGTGGAGTACCTGGCTGAGAAGGTGGCTGCCGGGGGCGTCCCGATCGTGCAGCCACCCGGTGGTCACGCCGTCTTCGTGGACGCCAGGGCGTTGTTGCCACACATCCCACTGCAGGAGTACCCGGCCCAGTCACTGGCTGTCGAGTTCTACCGTGAGGGCGGGGTCCGCGGAGTCGAACTGGGGTCGTTGGCGTTTGGCATACCGCAGGAGGATGGCACCGAGGTCCCAGCTGCCATGGAGTTGGTGCGCCTGGCCATTCCCCGCCGCATGTACACCCAGAGCCACATCGACTACGTGGCCGAGGTGGTGCTCGACGTGGCCACCAGAGCGGAATCGATGGGCGGATACCGCATTGTCGAGCAGGCACCCTGGTTGAGGCACTTCACGGCCAGGTTGGAACCGGTGCCTGTGGGTTCAGGTGGCTGACGGCTTTCCGCGACAGTCAGCCCGGACGCGCCGGTTCACCTGCGGGCAGCCGCGCAGCGTCTCGGTTGCCGAGGACGGCAGCCGGGTCCTGTTCCTCCGCTCGGGTGGTGGTGACGACCCGGTCAACTGCCTCTGGTCGTTGGATCCGGCCACCGGTGGGGAGCACCTTTATTTCCCCCCGAGGCCCCCCGGTTAGGTTGGGAAAGGCTGCGTCTCCCCAGATACCCCCCAGCAGCCTCGAGAACGTCTACGCACGTTCCGACCTGTCCGACGC
>Ga0207990_1000150_pt1 | contig 41144 bp, 59 predicted proteins | sample ETNtaG_8_FD_185780 | JGI IMG/M metagenome (GOLD analysis project Ga0207990, IMG submission 185780) | Marine microbial and viral communities from oxygen minimum zone, Eastern Pacific Ocean - ETNP201406SV75 (SPAdes) (version 2) | ecosystem: Environmental > Aquatic > Marine > Oceanic ...
TTGTAAAAACTAGATCAGAATTTGAAAAATTTCAAAAGATGATCAAATAATCTATAATCTATAATCATTAAATTACTGATAACATTCTACTTTGGTATGGGAAATTATACTCAGATGTTGAAGATTAGAGAGCCCACTTTACTTGATAGAGACGATGGTCATTGGTACCAAACAAAATTTGATGATGTTTACCCCTCTATCAGTACAATTTTATCTGCCACTGCTACAGATGATAAAAAAAATGGATTAAAAAATTGGAAAGCAAATGAACCAGCACATGAATATATTACAAAACAATCTCAACATATTGGAACTCAATCTCATAAAATTATTGAAGACTATTTGAGTAGTAATCTATCTTTGGAAGAATTTGATTTATTGCCTATTGCACATTTTAATAATTTAAAACCCTATTTAGAAAATATTTCTGATGTAACATGTATTGAACAAAGAATGTATTCTGATAAACTAAAAGTTGCAGGTACAAGTGACCTTATTGCATATTACAATGGTGAATTATCTATTATTGATTATAAAACAAAAAGAAAACCTCAGATTGATGATTACATGTATGAGTATTATTTACAAACCACTTGCTATGCACAAATGTTTCATGAAGTTACAGGCCAAAAAATCAATCAAATTGTAATTTTAGTAAGTAGTGAAAAAAATACCAGGCAGGAATTCATCAAAACCTGTGATGCTTATGTTGAGCCTATGAGGGAACGAATTGAAAATTACTATTTGAATAACCTTGCCTAAAAAAACTATTCAATAAATTGGTCATTTTTTAAACAAACCCTTGTATATGGTTAATCGTGAACAGGCGTTAGACATGAAATACATGTGTAGAACCTGTAAAACGAAATGTGATGATATTCCAGAACATATGATGAAAGTTCACAATTTCTCTAAATCTATTGTGGACGCTCAACTAAAAGCAAATGCTAATTGTTACAAAAACTCCTTTGAAATATTAGAATAAAATAAATTTAAAATTTCAATCCCTGAAACTATTTTCATTTTAATTTAGGTATTGATCATTTTATAATTTTTTTAAAGTATATTCTTATTTTTTGTATTTTCTACGAGGATTTTTATCATAAAATTTTTCTATATTTTCAATCCATTCTTTGTTTTCTGGAAGTCGTGAACGGGCATGTGGTTTTTTTCCATTATTTGATAAAACAGCACTATTATTTTCATAGAATCTGTCTGTTTCAGAAATTAACACATCAAGAAAATCAGATGCCCCTTTAGCTTCAAGACCTTTTGGCTCTCTATGAGACGTGATTGATTTAACAAGAGTTTCAATTTTTGCGATTTTTAATCTATATTCACTGAGAATTCTATGTTCCAAAGAGATCATTTCATTTTGTTATGTAATTCACTAGTGTATGTTCATTTCGGTATTGAAATTATGAATATCACTAATTAAAATTATGAAAAATTAGTTTATTTTTTTAATATTGTATCTATTTTCTTGATATTCATCATCATAAAATTCTTCAATCATACCTTTTGTAACAAATTCTTTCAAAACTTCTTCTGCTTCTGAAATTGGAATATCAAATCTTCTATGAATATGTCTAGAAGTGGTAGATTCATTTTGTTTTGATCTATTATTGATAAATTGGAAAATTATATTTTTTAAATCACTCATCATTCATTCCAAATAGATTGTACCTTTAACCATTTTATCAAATCTTTATACAATTTACTTTTTTGCATGTTTAAAACTCCAATTTCTAGATTAGTTGAAGATTTGACAGTTTTTGAATATTTTTCATAAACTGCAAAAATTATTTTGTCTAAATACATTTGATCTTGCATCTCTTTTTTTGCTAATTCTTCGGATTCAGTCATAGCAAAACTTGCAAACAATACTCCATCTACCCAATATGCATTGGCTGAATCCAATGAAGACATCATTCCAATTAGATCATCTAGACTTAATTTTATCATGTCTCGAACATAGATTTTCTCATATGGTTTATGAACAAATTCTGTCATGAAATTTTATCTTTTTTGGAGTTTAATGAATATTTGGAAATTTAATAACTAGTTTTTTTAAAATTGTTTTATGGATAAAAAACCAAATGACATAAATGAACATGAAATATTTGTCACCGAATTTCCAAAAAAGAATTACGGCATAGTTGATTATCTTCAGGGACGAGTCCATTTTGCATTACTTGATCAAATGAAACTCATGAGTGATTCAGGAATGTCTAAAACACAAATTAAAACAACAATTACTTCAAATGTCGCTGAAATAATAAATAATTTTGATCCTCAAAAATCAAAAAGTTCTTGATTCTAAATTGACTGACTCTGCCATGAATATTTTGTGACATTTACAAAAACAATTTGTATGTGGCATGTCATTATCATTCCTGTACTTACATTCTTTTGTGTGTTCAATTAATGACAATTTTTTGTAATTACTTATGGCATTGCTTTTGTAGGATCACGACTCAATATGTTAAGCACATCCAATATGATCTGTTTCTGACCTCCTGCATGTAAATCCGTTCGAACTTCTTCAGAACCTAAACTGACGAAAATTAGATTCTCATCCCCTAGTGGAAAAGTAACCCTAGTAATTTTTTCAAATGCAGCTACTGCGTACTTTCCATCTCCAATTTTTGGACTTAATTGTTTTCTAGCTTTCCATGCACCAGCAGCTCTTCTAAGCGATGCATTAGTTTCGTCTTCTGATAGATAGTTTGTTACTCCATCCCGATGACTGGTTGTGAGAACACTTCCTTCAGCATCTGTAATTATGCTATGTCTAATGTTTACATCCGAATCCATGATTTTTTTTAAGAGATTTTCAAAATTCATGTAAATTTTTACGTAAAAATATTACTTAAATGATACCCAAAATTCTTTTTATGATAGTATGAAAAAATGATATCTTAGAAATCTAAGACGTTTCAATGATGGATTTTGATTTTTGTTTACACCAACAATTATGACTACATGGAAATGATATTGGCATTTTATTCTTCAGAGACTAACCAAGAAATTCCGATTGCCTCTTCCCATGATGTTTGGTTATTGTTATCTTTCATAGACTAAGATTAGCAAAATCTCTATTTAACAAACGTGAATGATTTATCAGTATCAATTCTACGTATCAATTGATAGTGATTCTTTAAATTGAATTTGAATAATCTTTTTTGTCTTACCACAAATGATGAATGATTCGTTTTTTTAGAATCTCTTCATTTTTTGATTTTGTTGATTTGCAGTTTTTTCGTAATAGAATTCTTGTTTTTTCAGATTTTTTTCAGAAATTATCCTGCATTTTCTCATTGGTACCAATCTTGAAATTTGTTCATACGTGTTAATGTCTCTAACATCTGCTGCATATGCAATTTGTAAAAGTGGAGATTTTTCTTCAATTATTGGTTTTACTTGCTCATACCCACTACTTTGTCTCATTCCTGTTCTAAAAAGTCCAATATGTTTGTCACTTTTTGAAATTTGTGGATCTTGATAACAACAAATTGCAAATTCATCGTTGTCTTTTTCTATAATTGTTAACCTGGTAAATTTTTCACTCCAATTTTCAATTTCATGAGCGATATCAATTGCTTCTTTTTTGTCTTCAAAAACTGTAGAAATCACAAGTCTATCTTTTTCATGTGCCCATGAAATACTAAAAAAATCTCTATACCAATCAATTTCAAAAGACATACTATTTATCAAAAAATAATCAAATTAATGCTTTCTATTTGTTGTAAAATTAATTATTTTTTTGATAAATTATTTAATTTACCATAAAAAAAGAATATGACTAGCATGTTTTGTCACATTCGCATTGTCTATTAGTAAACAAGCTTTTGAATATTTCAAATCTTGATTGACTAATTGATGGTTTTGTTTTTCCAACAATTCTAAACAATTTGATTCCAGTTTCAGCGCTAGTTCCTTTTAATGCCCAAGTTCCATTTTTCATTAGGTATGGTTGCGGATTTTTCATGACTACTTTTTTCCGTACTTTGATATCATATGCTTCTATTACAGACATTGGTAATATTTTCAAAATTTTTATTACTAATTCAAAGTTAATTTTTTTCCAGTTACTAGCTGAAACTAAATTTTTGTTAGGCTCAGAAATTTTTTAAAAAAAGAGGCTAATGTGAAATCGTTAGTTCCGACATTTCACACTTACACTCTTCCCGCTTACCACAATATGGACAATTACAGTCACAAAGAATCAATGACTCATCACATGATTGACATTTTGTAAATTCTGCAAAATCCTCATTCATGGTTATTACCACCCATGAATACAATTCCACAATAAAATTGATAAGTTGGTTGTTCAAAATTATGAAAATTAGTTTTAATTTTTCATTAAAATTAAACGAATGTTTGATTCAGATTCCAATTTTCTTTTATATCTTGAGGCTGAGTTATTTTTGACGACTTCGTTTAGCGGTCTTAGCATGCTATAAAGGACTGCTATTCCAAGACGTCTTTTATCGTTTTTTTAACAATGCATCTTCTGGGGTCTTTTCTTTGTTTGATTCCCAATGCCAGTTATGATGTTTTTTCCAATGATCTCCTAATTCTTTGGTAGTTGGCTCTTTGCCAAGAGGAGTACCACATAATTTACATTGTTTCATTTTTTACCTCTTGTACTTTTTTCTTTTTTGGTTTAATTAATGGATGACATTGTGAAGGAAGGTTTTCATCATCACTCATATTATTTGAATTGTAAATCACGTAAAATTAAGAGTTTTGTTTTGTTGTGTTATGTGTTTTTGATTTATTGAACTTTTTATTTGTTCTATATTTTTCAGCTTTTCGATTTTTTTCTAAACCCATAATTGAATATGTTTTTCCTATTTTACACAATTTCATCTCTCCTGTCATTTCATCATGAATTGATTCAATATTCCCATTTTCTAATAATTCACCTATTATCCCCCATACTTTGTTTTGTGAAATTTCAAATTTGTATGGTATTGTTGATACCTTTGTAAAATAACCATTATCAGAATTTCTTAAAATAAATTGTTCAATTTTTTGTTCAGTTGTCAAAGACTGTTCCTTTTTCTTAAAATTTCTAAAGGATCTTTTTTCTGACAATACCACTAAAAATATTTCCTAGTATTTTAGCTAGGTTATTTTGAATTTAATGTGTCTGGATCGTTATTACCTGACAAATAATTACTCCCTAGTTTCAATTTCATTTTTTCATCAAATTCTTCTTGTAATCTTGTAAGATACATTTCAGCTTCGGTTTCATCGTCAGGAATTCCTGTGTCTGTATCATAATTGAACCCTGTAGCTAAATGATAAAATTCCTCAAAAAATTCTTTACAATCTATAACATCTGCATCTCTATCTATTGTAGTAATTAGACAATTCTTTTCTATTCTAAAATTTAGGCAAACTTCCTCTTCTATCATGACATCTGTTATCACAGCCATGAGATATGCAAAATATTGTTCATCTAGGAGCCCTTTTCCTTTATTTGCTACCCATAATTCTTTTCCATCTACCATATAATCAAAATTTTTGACTACTACATCTCGAATATATGAATCTGGAAATGATGATTTTGATTTCCATAAACTTTCATCATAATTACCTGGTTCAACATAAACTAAATCAAAACTTAATTCTTCATTTAACTGATCAAATTCCCAGATTTGTTTATTTGTCCACATTGGTGAGTATTTGTCGATTAATTTTTTTGTTTTTTGATTCATCAGAAATTCTTTCCCCCACTATTGTTTAATCTTTCTTGAATCAATCATTGACCCCTGATTTTAGAAATTCTATTGTACATTCTGCCAATTCTTTATCTGAATGTTTTTTAATTTCATGTTTACAATTTGGACAAATTCCTAATTTCTCATCATTAAATTCATCTCCTACTTGCTTCATACAACATTCCATTAATTCTGATGTTGAATGTGATTCCATTGAAAGTTTACATGTTGGACATTTAGTCATAATATTTCATATAAGATCTATCCTAATAAATTATATTTAATTTCAAAAAAATAATTTTATGAAAATTGTTGATAAATTTCAAAATCATCTAAACTGTATTTGTAATAATAATATAATTTTTGATGTAATTGAAACTATTGAATGTGATTGGGGTGAACATGTAGTTATTCAATGTAGTAATTGTGAAGAGCTTTTCTCTATAGATAAAAAATGTCCTGCTTTTCAAAGTATTGAAAAATTATTGGAATTGAATATTGGATTATTTACTGAAAAAGAAAAACTCAATTATTTATCAAATCCTCATTCTTCATAAAATATTGGCCACAGAAAAAGTTGGTAACCAATGTCGTTTTTGGGTTATCTGATTACCAACACCCAGCTTATGCCCATGGCAATAATATTAATTGAAAAATTATCTTAAAATAAAAAACGTCTGAAATTGTTGATTCAAGTTGTCACTTTTTTTAATTAAATATCGCCAAACAAAAATACAAATCCTACGGCCAGAGCAATTATTGAAATCCCCATAGTGATGTAAAATTTACTGTTCATATTATACACTGAAATAAACCAAAATTAATAGTTTAGAATTTTGAAAGCAAGCAAGCATGATATTTTCTTGCATCGACTCTTTGGGAGTTACGTACAAATATCATACAAGCAATCACCTTGCTTCCAACATTTCTGAATTTCTATTTTTATTTTTTTTTAAAATAAAATAAGTCTCAAAATTTGATCAAAATGGGTTGAAAAAATTATCTTGATCTTTTGTAAATCGTGCCTATGCTAAATTAATTTTGTACAAAAAATTTTTCAATTATTCATTTTAGTAATAATTAATTGATAATTATTTGTAAAGGAGTACAAAAATCCTCAAAGTTTGAAAAATGTTCATTTATCCACGATGGTGATTGGGGGGATGATTCTCTGATTATTCATCAAAATTTTCATAAATCTTTTGAATCAAAAAAATACGCTTGGCTTGGATTTGATGTATCTCAACCACTAGGAAAATTTAGTGGTCGTGATGGAAAGAGAAATTAATTAAGATCAATTTTTAAGAAAATAAATTATCATGAATGAAACTGAACCAATTGGTTGGTCTAAGAATACTTTTCTTAAGTGGTCTAATTTTAAAGCAGAACACAACTCTTCAATATTTGAAGATTCTCATAGTGAAATTAAATTAAGATTCACTTGGACTGTTAATTCTGACACAATAAATAATGAGGTTGTTTTTATGATTGAAAATATCTCTCTTTTTGTTGATTTTCATCCTTTGTTGTCCTCATTTAGAACTTTAGAAATAAATGATAATTTACTCAAACATGAACAAGGTCATTTTGATTTATCCGAATTAATTAAAAATGAAAATTTAAAAGAATTACAAAAGAAATTTTACGGAAAACAATTTTCAACAAGAGGACAAAATGATGATCAAAGAAAACAATTTGCTAAAGAAGATTCTGGAAAAATGATTGTAAAAGAAATTGAAAAACTGGAACAATTATTAGTTTTTAGACGTCAAAAGTATGATGAAGAAACAAATTTCGGTCAAAATCAAGAAAAACAAATAGGCTATGATTTGATTTTTAATAATTTACGAAAATAAGTTCTCAAGTTTGATTTTTAATAATTTTAGTTTCAGGAATTGAGTTTATGTAATTCACTAGTCCTCTGTAGTATTTTAGATGAAAATCCAAATCTCTAATTTCTGTTTGTTTTAATTCTTCAAGTTCTGGCCCAAAATCATTTTTATCATTCTGAATGTGATTCATTGTATTTTCATTGATTTCAATCATATGAAATAGACTATGTAACACTTCATTTTTTGTAAGTGTCTTTTCACATGATTTTTTTAACATTAATTCTGCCCAATCCATAAATCAAAATTACTAAATTGCTATATCCTTACTTGAATTTGAAAAATTCTAACCTTTACTCTATTTTTTTTAATTTAATTCAAATGAGAATTTTTTAAAATATTTTTTTGTTTATGTTTTTCCTTTTTCTTTCATTTTTAGATATATTTTCTCATGCGTAAGTGATTCCTATTTGAGTAATTAATTACTCATAATGGGAATAATTGGGGGATACACAATTCATTAATTTTCATTAACAATCATACTCAACTAAATTCTACTAGTAACAAGAATTGACAACAAGTCATTATTTGATGATGTCTAAAAATAAAAAATATTTAAAATAAAGTGGAAATTTTCCACGTTGGACTATTGTCCGTTATTTTTTTCCCATTCAGCTCTAACTTCTGCTGCTTTTTCGGCATATGGATCTTCATGCCATTGTTCTTTGTTAAGATCAGCTCCCATGCCTCCGGTTTTTTGTAATATACCATCTTGTGCGGCTTGAGATAAGACTGCATCTTCTGGGATGTAGTTTATTTGATTTGCAGTACCATAAGCAATGGCTCCAGCCATTGCAACTACGCCTACTGCAATTCCTACATACAATAATGCTTTTGACGCCATGTCCAAAATTTTGATTTTTTCATATTAATCAAATCAGTTTACACTGCCTTGCAATGAACTACTTAATGAACTTCTACTTTGATCTCATTGTTACATACAGGAAGATCACCTGTATTGTCTTTGAATCTTGTAATTAATTCTGTTTGACGTTCTTTTGGGGTATCAGTAAACTCTCTCTGATAAAAATGAGTTTTTTGTTTACATTCATTTTCTTCAAAATCTAAATCAACATATTTTGTAAATGTCTTCTCTAGATTCATTGTATGACCAATGTAAAGTGGTGTTTTACTTCTAGTGTATAATACATATACTCCAGGAACTGGTTTTACAAATTTTGCATTTTCTAACCACACTCTCATTTTATCTTCCAATAATTCCATGTAATTTGATTATTTTACTAGATATTAAACTAAATTATAAAAATTTGATATTACAAGAACCTTCATGCTTTTAATATTGAGAGAAAACAGGAACAACCCTGTCTCTTTTAGAAAAATTCCCTGAAAACTTTCATCCTAGAAAAATTCAAAAGGAAATAATTGAACAAATCGAGGAAAAATTAGATTCAGGATATAAAAAAATAGTCTTGTGTGCACCTACTGGAGTTGGAAAATCCTTAGTTGGGGCGACTGTTTCTAGATATTTTGACAGTTCATTTACAGTTACTGCCTCAAAACATCTTCAAGATCAATACATCAAGGATATTCCGTTTTTAAAACCTGTGAAAGGTAAACAGAATTTTTCCTGTTTAAAATTGATGGGAACTGAAAAAGTTGAAAACTCTAGAAGGGCAATGAGGTGGGGGTTGACTTGCGATAAAGGCCAATGTCAAGAAAGAATAAGCAAAAATGGAAAGGAGGTTATCGAGGTATGTAAATTCAAGCCTACAATAAAACAAGTTGAAGAAAATACTGCAGATTCCCAGGCTTGTCACTATTATCTTCAAAAATATGATGCGCTAGTTTCTAAACATTCTTTGTGGAATTATCATGCATTTTTTCAAATTATGAAGTTTAACAAAAAACTTTTTGAGGATTATTTAGACAGAAAAGTTTCAGTTTTTGATGAAGCCCATAAAATTGAAGATCAGATTATTCAATTTGTTGGATTTGATATATTTGCAGGTCAAGTTGATGAATGTAATCTAAATACTGAGAAATACAATTTTACTGATTTGGATTCAATGGTTAAACTCACTGATGATATTGCATATTCATATGCAAAAAAAATCAAAGACATCAAAGAAAGCCCTGCATTTCAAAACAATCCTGACTATGAATTAATTTCAAGATTAGAAAGACGATATGATAGGGCTGCTCAAGCAAAAATCGATATTGTATCAGACAAGGATAATTTTGTTGTAAATGATCCTGTTAAGGATTTGAACGGTAATTTCAGAACTATATCTGTAAAACCAATCGATGTTTCAAAATTTGCAAACACTTTCTTTGATACTGAATATCAAATTTTCATGTCTGCTACTATAGATAAAAACAGTTTTTGTGAAAATATGGGTTTAGAAAAAGACGATGTTGCATTTGTTGATACTCCAAAATCACCTTTTCCAATTAATCACCGAAATGTTGATTTGTTAAACATTAAACGACTAAGTTATGGTTCTACAGAAGAAGACGAAGTAGAAGTAATCAAAACAATTGATAGAATTTTAGACGAGCATTCTTCTGACAGAGGATTAATTCTTACCTCGTCCATTCCTCGATGTCAAAAAATTATTCGATATCTATCACCAAAAAATACTAAAAGAATCCGAATTTGTCATAGTAAAAATAAAGATGGTAAAACTCAAGATGAAGTAATCTCTGAACATGCATCTGATCCTACAAGTGTTCTACTCTCTTCTTCTTTATGGGAGGGTGTTGATCTAAAAGATGATTTATCTCGTTTTCAAATAATTGCAAAAGTTCCATATCCTAATTATAAAGAAAAAAGAACAAAGGCAAAAATGGATAAATTTCCTTTATGGTATACATCTCAAACTTTAACTAAAATATTACAGGGATTTGGTCGTTCAATAAGAAGTGAAGATGATTGGGCAAAAACTTACGTTTTGGACACGGCTGTAAACAATGTATTTTTCAAGGCTCAACAAATGATTCCAAAAGCATATCATGATATTTTAGGCATAGAACCTTTGTAGGATTTTTTATGAAAAATACTCAAATCTTCATAGTGAAAGGAGTTTGAATTTAGTAAAAGATCAATTTTTTCATCCTTGTTTGTTTTTCCTAAAATAACATGAAAACACAAAGATGGATTTAGTAAACATGGATAAAATTCAGAGACGAGTCATTGAACACCAAATCAAACAATTAAAACATGAACTCGCAAATTTTGAGGAATAAATATTCCTCAGTTCCTTTTTGTTTGTATAATATCTAATTCGTGCGTAAACTCTGTAATAATTTGACATAATTTGAGCCTAAAATCATTAAAAGTCTTCGAAAAACACTGGACCGAGCGATCTAAATAGTAGTAGATCTTAACAAAAACATGTCTTAAGAGATAAAGAACGTCGATACGTCATATCTTTTAGGACATAATTTTGAGTTAATTTTTCTTGAATATCTCCAAAATCCTTAATTGCGTGTAATTTTGTTGTTGCCACATGAGTATTTCTAAATTAATCTCTGAAATTAAAAACAAGAAAAATCTGTCACCTGAAATTCGATTTTACTTTATAGAGAAAAATAAACATTATTTTCTTAATGAGGGGATTTTAAAAAATGGGTTTAATTCAAAATTAATTATTGGAAAAAATAGAGATAGTGTATTATCTGCATTTTCAAAAATGGCATTTTTGTTTGATGAGATAATTAGATTGAGAATTGTAGGATATTCTAATCATTCAAACAGCAAAGAATTGTTATACCTACTTAATCTGGTTCCAATTAATAGAAAGATTAGAACATTTCTTGATTGGAAAGTTTTTTCTCCTGAATTTACACGAGATATGTCTAGGTTATTTGAAGTAAGGAATGAAACAATACATTGTATTTCAATAAATGACGTAGTTTATAATCCAAAATTAGAAATTCCCCTTTCTTCAATTTCTGGTTTTAAAAAATTCGCATCAGATTTTCAAAAATCTTGGAAAACATTACTCAAAATCTATATCTCTGAACAACAAAAAATTGACTTAAAAAAAATATCTGAAATTTTATAAATTAGGTTTTGTGATTGCACCTTCAGCAGCTGAACCTACTAACGTTGCATATTTAGCCAAAGCCCCAGTTGTATAGTTTGGTTTTGGTGGACTCCATTGACTTTTCCTAGATGCCAATTCTTCAGACGATACATGTAAATCAATTATGTTAGTTTCTGTGTCTATAGTAATTTCATCATCATCTTTTACTAATGCTATTGGCCCTCCAACATATGCTTCAGGTGCAACATGTCCTACCATGAATCCTCTGGTTCCCCCAGAAAATCTACCATCAGTTACCATTGCAACTTTCTTTCCCAACCCTTGACCTACAAGTGCTGCAGTAGTTGCTAACATTTCTCTCATTCCTGGACCTCCTTTTGGTCCTTCATATCTAATTACCACAACCTGACCTTCATCAATGTCTCCTTTTGCAACGGCATCAAATGCATACTCTTCTCTATCAAATACCCTAGCTTTTCCAGTAAATTTGGTCATCTCTACTCCTGCAGTTTTTATCACTGCACCTTCTGGAGCCAAACTTCCTTTGAGAACAACAGCTGTACCAACCGCGTGAAGTGGATTTTCAACTGGTCTTACAATGTGTTGATCTGGCGCTGAAAAACTCATTGAATTTAGATTTTCTTTAATTGTTTTTCCAGTAACTGTTAAACAATTTTCATTTAACAATCCTTTATCGAGTAATTTTTTTAATACAAATGGAATTCCTCCAATTTTATCTAATGAATTCATAACATAGTTTCCGCCTGGTTTCATATCTGCCAAATGTGGTGTTTTTTTTCTTATTCTTTCAAAATCATCATATGTTAATTTGATATTTACTTCACTTGCTAGTGCTAACAAATGTAAAATTCCGTTAGTTGAACCTCCTACAGAATTTAACATTACAATTGCATTTTCAAATGCTTCAAACGTAAGAATTTCTTTAGGTCTTATATTCATCTCTAGTAATTTTGCACATGCAACTCCTGAATCATATACCATTTTATCACGTCTATCATCTGCTGCAGGTGGACTTGCACTTCCTGGTAATGCTAAACCAATAGCTTCTGAAATTGATGCCATAGTGTTTGCAGTAAACATACCACCACATGATCCTTCATTTGGACATGCAGTGTTCTCAATATTTTTCAATCCCTCTAAAGAAAGGTTTCCTGCATCATATGCTCCTACAGCTTCATACACATCTACTACTGTAAGCTCTTGACCTTCAAGCATTCCAGGCATTATAGTTCCACCATAAACAAAGACTGATGGAATATTCAATCTTGCCATTGCCATCATTGTTCCTGGTAAACTTTTATCGCATCCTGCAATTCCTACAAGTGCATCATATTGATGTGCTCTAACCATTAATTCGATAGAATCAGCAATAACTTCTCTTGAAATTAAAGATGACTTCATTCCTTCATGTCCCATTGCTATTCCATCACTAACTGCAATTGTTGAGAACTCTCTTGGAGTTGCACCTGTTGCAGAAACTCCTTCTTTAGCTTTGAGAGCTAATCGTGGAAGATGAATGTTACATGGTGTTGCCTCATTTCCAGTATGACAAACCCCTATGAACTGTTTTGATAAATCCTCATCTGTTAGTCCCATGGCTTTGTACATGGCCCTTTGTGGAGCTCTACTAGTCCCTTCAACTACATTTTTACTGGAAATTTCCATAACATGTGAATTTCAGATTGCTATAATTTAGATATTACCTTTAGAATTATGATTTTTTTTAAGAATGATTTTTACACTATTTTTTTACTTTTATAATTATTTTATTAGTAATTACCATGAATTATTCATCTAGTTTTAATACTATATTTTATTGAATCATTCTGTTGAATCCTCTAAACATTGCTGCCATTGTGGGATTAGTTTGCGTTTTGGCATTTGCAGTGGTATTGATTCAACCTGAGAATTTGGCAAAATCACAAAATGATAACGCTGATGAAACAGTAAAAATTGAAACACATGAAAAAATGAATCATGATGATATGATGGAAAAACATCATTCCATGATAAAATCATTAATTCATGACAAATCTGAACATACGATTTCTGTTACAGGTATTGCTCAGACAAATGTGCAACCTGATTTGTTAGTAATTGAATTTGGTGTTGAAACTAATGGAGATTCTGCCAAATCTGCATTAGATTCTAATTCTGAATTATTGTCAAATTCCATTTCCAAATTAAAATTAATGGGAATTTCTGAAGATGATTTGAGCACATCTAGATTTTCTATAACCCCTTTGTATGACTATTATCAAGATAAAGAGACTGGTCGACATACATCTGAATTAATTGGTTATCAGGTAACAAATGTACTTCAGGTTGAAACAAAAAAACTTGATTCTGCTGCACTGATTCTTGATACTGTTGTCTCTTCTGGTGTAAACAAAGTTAATTCTGTCCGTTTTACAATTTCTCCCGAGTCTCATTTTGCTTTGAAGGATAGTTTGATTGAGGATGCAATCCAAAATGCAAAGTCTAAAGCACAAAATGCATTATCGCCACTTGATCAAAGGATTATTGGAGTAAAATCAATCACTCTAGATGATTTTGCATCCCCTATGCAAACTCCAATGTTCAAATCATCTTTTGCTGAATCATCCATGTTTAATGATACTCCTATATTTTCTTCAGAAAGCACAATTTCAACATCTGCTCATATAACTTTCTTAATCGATGATGTCCCTTAACTTGGATTTATTGTATTATTATTGAATATTTTTCATTGAGTTTAAATTCTAATCATTTTAGATTATGTCATGAGTGACACTGAGGGAAATGCAATGGAACAAAAACAACTTGCATGTCCTGTTTGTCAGAGCAACAAAGCAGAAATTGCAGGTGAAAATGTAAAACTTAGTGGGCGTTTTGAAGACAAAGAATTCCTTACTACTGAATTAACTGTTTTAAAATGTACAAAATGTGGATACTACATGTTCTTTGATAAAATGGCAAAATTTACTACAACTGATAAGTAAAATTTTATTTAATAATTTCTTGATTTTCAAGTTCTAAAATCTGTGCTTGAATTTCTTCTTGTGTACCTTCACCATATGAAATCAAAATTCTGTCATCTTCTACAATTTCATAATCCCTAATATCAGAAATTTGTTCTCCGTTAATGAAGAAACTTAATTTATAATCTTCATTTGTACAGAAATTCCTGCCATCTTGGAAAGCAAAGCATTGATCATCCACACCTAAAGACAATGTCTCAAAGAGGTATCCTAGATCAACTCCTGTTGCATGTTTGTGCACTGTAGAGCCATCTCTTCCTTCAAAATGTATCCAACTTGATTTGATCTGATAAGCTGGTGCTGAAAAGTCAAATGAATCACCAAATATTTTTACTAAAATTCCTGCGTGTGAGTGCTCACTACCTAAAGCAAAACCTCCATTATCTGGTCCTCCAGGGGCGGTTTCAGTCATATTCAAGAACAAATATCCTGCATATCCTACGATAACTGCAATTACAGCTAAAACCCCAACTGCGATGAGTGTTTCTTTTCTTTTTGCAGCTGAATGTTTTGCAGCATAATTTTCACGCTTATCTTCACGTTCTCTTCGTTCTTTTCGGCCCATGTGATGAAGTGATTTTTAAATTTACCCTAATTAACCATTCGTTGACATTATATTGAAACACAATCAAAGAACACACTTCTAAAATCTACAAAACATACTCAATCTTTAAATCCATAATTTTCAAAAAAATATCGTGAGAAAAGCCATACTTGGAGTAATAATTGTTGGAGTATCAGTTGTTGCATTTTATGGGATATTGGCGTTATTGTTGTATAGTTAGTTCATTTTTTAGCAAATTTGATAAACCAACTTATACAAAATCATCAAAACAATAAATAAAATCATTAATTGCTAATCTCCATGGATTGTATTTTTTGTGATATTTTAGATGGAAAAAGAAATGGTCATTTTCTTTATGAAGATGATTCACATGTTGCATTTTTGGATAAATACCCAATTGATGTTGGTCATAGTTTGATAATTCCTAGAAAACATCATGAAAGAATCACTGACATGGAATCTCAAAATGTTGGAAATATTTTTTCTCTTGTTCCAAAAATTGCAAAAGCCATTTTGGATGTAACTGGTGCAGATGCTTTTAGTTTAGGCCAAAATAATGGCAAAGCTGCAAAACAGATTATTCCTCATGTCCATGTTCATATTATTCCTCGATATAACCATAAAGGAACAATTTGGACTAAACGACAAATTTCAAATGATTCTGAACTATCAGAACTTGCAAAAAAAATCCGCACTATTCTTATTTAGAATGCCCTGGGTTGTATCTTAGAATTGCAGCAACTTTTCCAAGACTTGCAAGCATATTTCCATGTTCTGCACTTCCTGAAATAACTTCTAACTGTGAACCTGTTTTTGCTGCAAGAATTTCTAAATAATCTACAATATCTTGTTCCCTGACTTCAACTTCCATTGCATTACATCCAGGACAAGGTTTGTTTGAATATTCTGTTTTCTTTGGAATTACTAGTGGTCTTTCTAAAATTTCTTCTTGAATATTTTGACATCGTTTACATTTACCTTCAACTCTGTGCAGATTTGTGTTATCAGTAATGATCAATGTTTTAACTACATTGTTTTTCAGATATTCAATTACTTCTTGTAAACCATAAGAGCCTTTTCCGGTGTTTCCATTAATTTCTCTGAATAATACTTCGACTAATTTTTTCTCCTCAACCATTCTAAAATCCCCTAAAATATCGGATGATTTTGCAAACGCTTCTCTAATCCCTTCTGCACCTGAATATGATGCATCAATTGTAGATATGATATTATTTTGTAATCGATATTCCAGATAACTCCCATTAATGAAATCCTCTTTTGTAGGTCCTGGCCCTGAAATTATTAGTCCTTTTACGGGATAAATATCGATGAAATACTCTCTTGTGGTTTGGGCAACTCTATTGTAAAAATAAGTTAATTCCATCTCTCTTAGTTTTTGGAATCTTTTTGCAGACTGTCCTCCTTGTCTATGTTTTCCTGCTACACCAGATCCGGTTTGAGATAAAACTTCAATCTTATCACCATGTAGTAATCCCCAACCGGCATCTTTCGCATCAATTGCTAAAAATCCAATCAAATTGTCATCTTTTAGCATGTCTTTTAGAATGTCTACATGGAAATGATCATCACATCTGTACAGATATTGATTCAAATCTTTTGGTGGATCTATTTCCCATACTTTTACTACTTCACTGCCTAATGGCCCTCCTTCTTCTGGAGGCAATGCCCCACAAAACATTACTAATCCCCTTGGAGGTGTTTTTTTGTATAGTTTCAATCTTTGAACAACTTTTCCTAGAGAATCAACTACATGTGATCTTGTAAGATCTGATTTAATGTTGTCAGCTGTTCCTTGCTCTTGTTGGAGCGAACCAATTATTTCATGAAGTTGTTTTCCTTTTGGAATGTATACTGTAATAAGTTCAGTTCCCCTGCCTGATTTGTCCGATAACTCTTCCAGAGTTTTTCTAATTTTATAGAGTTTAACTGAATCCTGTTTTTCTATGTTTATCTTTCCCATTTGTAATTTTTCGTTATAATGCGGATATTAATTTTGATTGTTTCTATATTTCTAAAATTATAATCCATCAATTGTTTTTAGAAATACCTGTAATGGTTGATTTCCTATGATTTTGATAATTTTCTCGTCATTGAAGACCAAAAATGATGGTGTAGCATCTATTCCCATTTCTTTCCCAAATTCATATAGTATTCTTACTCGTTTTTGATATTTTTCATCATCAAGACAGGCATTAAATTCATCCAAGTTTAGATTCGTTGTATTGGCAAATCTATCTAATGAATCTCTTGTAACCCATCCTGTCCTTTCACCTCCCCAATTCTTGTAAAGTTCATTATGGTATTGCCAATATTTTCCTTGATCTTCAGCACAATATGTTGCCTCTGCTGCAAGAAATGAATCAGGTCCATTTAATGGAAAATCTTTGAAAACTAATTTCACTTTTCCATTTTTGATATATTGATCATTAATTACATCTAATGTATTTTGATGAAACTTGTAACAAAATGTACATTGGTAATCACCCCACTCCAGAATTGTAATTGATGCATTTGAATCTCCCATAATTGGAGAACCTCCTTGAATTAATGATGATGATGTAAATTGTTGATTATTTTCTGTTTGTGGAGAAAACACTAAGAATAATCCTACTGAAACCCCTATGATTAATGGAATCAACAAAAATTGTTTTCCAGACATAATCATATGTCTAAAATTTTCAAGTAAATAGATTTCTCAATTTTTTAGATAAGATTATCAAAAACTAATTTGTTTCATAACTTTCAGATACAAAAGAACCAAACTATTTTTTTATTTTTGCCGTTCTTGATCGAATTGGTTCATATTCTGCAGAATTTTTGTATTATTAGGTAAAACATGATATGAAGACAATTTTATTTTTGACTATTGTTTTGTTTTCAGGGGCTTTATCTGGAACAATTCATGGTGTTGCAAATTTGGTATTAGTTGAACCATACTTGGATAAAGCAATTGGAATTGAGAATCAAAACCTTTTTGCGTCTGGAGAGGAAGATGATACTCTTACATTTTGGGTGGAGTATGATGCATACCGCGATTGGCAAAAAAGTGGTCAAATTTTAGCTGGTACTATTTTGGGAATGTCAATGAGTGCGTTATTTGGAATTGTTTATGTATTTTCTAAGAAATCACTCCCAGGAGGATGTGATATTAAAAAATCACTTACTCTTGCAGGAATAATGTGGCTCACAATCTACATAATTCCATTTTTGAAATACCCTGCAAACCCTCCAACTGTGGGTGATGCTGAAACTGTAGTACTACGCTCAATTTTGTATCTATCATTTATTGCAATATCGGGGATTAGTGCAGTAGTATTTTATCAAGTATACAAAAGAATACAATCAAAAAAGTTAGTGGCAATTGCAGGGTATGGTATTTTTATTTCAATTATCTTTGTGTTGATGCCTCCAAATCCTGATGAAATAACTGCCCCTATGGATTTAGTAAATGGGTTTAGAGCAATGTCTATAATTGCTGTAAGTGTATTTTGGATTTCTCTTGGTGTAATTTTTGGCGGGTTATGGAATAAATTTAGACCTGATATGAAAAACTCCGATATTTGAGATCAAAATAATTTTTAAACATAATATGTTTCATTTTTATTTTTTTTGTGATTTTTTTAAAATATTTTATCATTGAAATGATTTTTTTGAATAAATATTATTCTGATCTTCAAACGAGATCCGATCCCATTATCCAAGTACTTAAATATATTCAGATGTTGCTTTGATTATGTCTCAATCAAGACAAATTAACGTATCAAAAAATGACGTTCCAAAATTAGCAATTATTGCATTAGCAATAGTATTTGCAGTTGGATTGTTTGTTGTAGCATTTGATCAGGGTCATATCTTCAGTGTTGTACTAGGTGAATCAGCATATGAAAACATGTACTTACATGAGTTAACTCATGACATGCGTCATGCAGCAGGATTTCCTTGTCATTAATAGAGTAATTTTATAAAAAATTCTTTTTAGTTTAATTATTTAGTTAACGTACGTACGCAGTCATTCTATAATCTGAGAATTACCTAATTCTGTTTAAATACATCTTAGATATTTAGAGCCAATATGGCTAGACGACTTACTTTACCTCAATTAAAAAAATATGATATTACACAAAAAGTCCTCGAAGCACTATCTGATTCTGAATCACGGGCAATATTATTTTCAATCGTTAAAAAAGGTAGCACTGCTGCAGAATTGTCGAATAAACTCAAAATCCCTCTCAGTTCGGTTTATAAAAAATTAGCAGACCTTGAGGAGATTACTTTGATCAAAGTCGATACATGGATGTTATCAGATAAAGGTAGAAAATTCAAAGTCTATAAAAGTAGAATTAGTAAAGCTGAAATCTCAATTCGAAAACCGGAACCTACATTAATTTTAACTCCTAACAAATGATAAAATGTCAAAACCAAACATTATCCAATTGTCAGAATTTAATATAACTCAAAAAATAATTGAATCCCTTAGTAGTGTTTGTACTCGAGCTGTATTGTTTTCAATTAAAAATAATTCAAAAGACGCAACTATGATTGCTGATGAAATAAAAATTTCTATTTCAACTGTATACAAAACACTTTCCACATTAGAAGAACTTGCACTTGTAGAAGTTGAACGATATCTGATATCTCCAGAAGGAAAAAAAATTAAACAATATCGTAGCAGAATTGGTAAAGTTGAAATCACTTTAGATGGTTTAGAACCAACTTTGAGCATTTACTCTAACGAGTATTCGACATCTGATTACTAATTCTATATTCTCATTCTATAGACTTAGAATGAGTTTGTAGAATGATATGTTGGTTTAAATAATTAGCTTTGACTAATAATTACAGTAATCATGAAACGACAAACAATTTTGACATTAATTGTTGCTATTGCAGTAATTGGTGTTACAACTGTACCATTTGTTCAAAATGTCCAAGCACAAAGTTTGGTTCCTGATTGGATCAAAAATAATGCTGGGTGGTGGGCAGATGGCACTGTGGATGATACTACTTTTCTAAACGGAATAAAATTCCTTGTAGAAAATGGAATCATTAATGTTTCATCTGAATCAAAATCTGTTGATGTTGATACACTAACTATTGGATTTATTCCAATTGAAAAAGCTGATGAGTTAACTCCAAAAGCTGAAGCTTTGGAAATATTTCTTGAAAGTGAACTTGGTGTAGATGTTGAAATAGTTGTGCCTTCTGGCTATGAATCTATTATTGAAGGAATGCGATTTGGCCATATTGATGCTGCTTTTATGGATACTGGACCAGCTTGGATAACTCATCATAGAACTGGAGCAGAAGCTGTTTTAGCAGAACTTGTTGCAGGTAAGGTAAATTATCAAGCAACAGTATGGACATTAGCTGAAAATGACTCAATTAACTCAATTGAGGATACTCTAGGAAAACGTGTTGCTTTTACTAGCATTACTGGCTCTTCTGGTTTTGTTAGACCTATGGGCACACTGGTTACTGAAGGACATATCACAATTGAAGGTGATGACATAGTTGCATTAGAACGCGCTCTTTCAGAAAACTTTGAAAACTACACTTTTGCTGGAGGTTACAAAGCAGCTTTACAACTACTTCTAAATGGCAATGTTGATGTTGCATTTGGCTCAGACATTGCTCCAAAAAAATATCTTGAATTGGAAGATCAGACAAAATTACGTCCTGTTACTACAATTGGACCTGTACCTTCACATGTATTTATGGTAAATTCTGACATGTCAGAATCAACAAAAAATGCGTTGGTACATTCACTAATCAAACTCAATTATGATGAAAATAATCATATTTTGAAAGATTTGTATGGTGCTGAGGCACTTGTTCCAACTACAACTAGTATGCATATTGGAGACTTTGGTAAATTCATCAATGCATTAACTGGACTTGATCAGCTTATTCTTGATAAATACAACAAGAGCAAATAAAAACTGGATATTTGAATATGAAACAAATTCAAATGACTACTTTTTCATTAATTTCTACAAAAAAAATTATCCAAATGAGTGATGTTTGGACTTCATATGATTCTAAAAATTTTGCATTAGAGGGAATTAACTTATCAATTGATAGAGGTACAAACTATTCGATTGTTGGTCAATCTGGCTCTGGAAAATCAACACTACTCAAACTGATGAATGCCATGATGATTCCTAGTAAGGGAATTATTAAAATCGACTATGTCACGCCTAACATGAATGACAAAAAATTCAAAAAGATGATGCACACAATTGGCTACATTCCTCAAAATCTTGGATTGATAAAAAATATTTCAACCATTGAAAATGTTCTCATTGGTGCATTACCTAGATTAAACAAAATTCAATCATTTCTAAAAAAATTTCCAGAACATGAAATCAAAGAAGCTAAAAATATTATTCAGCAAGTTGGGTTATCTGGAAAAGAAGATAGAAAAGCCTACATGCTTAGTGGTGGTGAAAAAAGGCGAGTTGCAATTGCTAGAGCATTAATGCAAAAACCCACCATCTTGTTAGCTGATGAAATTGTTTCAGAATTAGATCATGTCACTGCACGTGAAATAATGGATTTGATTACTGATGCACAAAAAAGAATGAATTTGACTGCAATTATGGTACATCATGATATGAAATTGGCATTAGAATATGCAAATAGAGTGGCAGTAATTAAAGAAGGGAAAAAAATTTTAGAAATTGGTGTTGAAGGTGATAATATTGTTGATTTCCAAACTGGTGATTTGACAACTGATGAAATTATGGGGATGTATTCTGATGACTCCTAAAAATAACATTGTAATTGGAATAATCATTGCTTTACTAGTAATTGCATCTTATAATGTTGATGTAAGTCCTGTAGACTTTGTTGAAGGTATTCCAAATCTTGTGATTGTTTTTGAAGAGATGATTGCAGTTGAACCAAAGTATATTCCAACAGCTCTTTGGGCAATGTTTGAAACTATTCAAATGGCATTTATTGGAACTGTGGTTGGAATTGCAATTGCTTTACCTCTAAGTATGCTTGCTGCCAGAAATCTAAATAGTAAATTTGTCTATGCACCAATTCGTGCATTTTTAGCTGCAATTCGTACATTTCCTTCTATTTTATGGGCACTATTGTTTGTAATTATGGTTGGTTCTGGTACATTTGCAGGGGTTTTGGCAATTATTATGTATACTGTGGGATTTATTGCTAAATTACAGTATGAAGTAATTGAAACAATTGATTCTGATCCTATGGATGCAGTTGGTTCAATTGGTGTATCTAAAATACAACTAATTAGTTATGTTGTAATTCCAGAATCAGCATCACATCTTCTTAGCCAAATGCTTTACATGTTTGATTACAATATTCGTCAAACAAGTATTCTTGGATTGGTAGGAGCTGGGGGAATTGGTTTTTACATAATCAATTATATTAAATTCTTTGAATATGGAAAAGCTGCAATTTTCATGTTAGTTGTACTGATTACTGTTTTGGCAATTGATTGGGCTAGTGTACGAATTCGAGACAAATACATTATCAAATCACAACATGGTATGGAAGTTTCGACAAAATAATTACTAAAAAAATTATTAGTTAATCATGATATCTCTCCCATATTTTTGGTTTTAGATATTGTTGTATTTTTTTAATTGATAATTTACTTTCAGATTAAATCAGTTTATTCTTCCATCTCACTCATTTGTGTTCTGAGCTTCTCTTCATTACGCTTCCAAATATCTACCATCAAATTATGATAGGATAATTCTTTTTCAAGTTTTGCAGAATCCGGAGAATCTTTTACTTTTTTTTCTGATTGTATTTTCATGTATTCATGAAATTGTATTTTTTCCAAAATTTCATTTAATTTTTTTTCCTGAAATTTTCTTATTTTATTTTTGAAAAAATCCAACTCTGAATCATATACTTTTTTGATTCAATTAAGCATGATCCTGCCTATTATCAGGTATAAAACCAGTAGTTTTTTACATCCCTATACGAATAGTCTATTGCGTGATTCCAAAAATCGCGATTACCAAATCGGGTAATCAAACGCAATTATGAAGAACGGAACTCTCCATTCTTCATGAGATTGGAAGGGCCTCTTCAGTTCTTTCAATCTCACTTTTAATCCATATTAAAAATAATTTCTAGTATGTTATGTTGTAACTTTATCTAATTGATTAGATTCTGTAGCTGTTTTTATTTCTCGGGCAATTCTTTTTCCCATACTCATTTGTTCATTAAACAATAGAGAATAGTATGGAGAACCATCCATGTAGATGTTACTTCCTGCAACAATTCTTGCTGAAAATTCAAATGATTTGAATTGAGCATTTTCGTCATATACTCCTTCTATACAAAATGGCCCATTCATTCCAGGAGAAACCATTCTTTTTGAAGCTTCAACAAAATTTTCTCCCATTTCATAAACTTGTTCTAACAAAGATTCTCGTAATACTAGAGGGCTATTCCCAATTACGTTAAATGATGGAACTTTATTTGATTTTAATTGTTGCTCGGATGGAATTCTTGACAATCCTTCTATGTCTGATTCATGTCTTTGATCAGCTCCAAAAAATTCTAATTCATCTTTTAATGGAGAATAAAAGAATTGTAAATATGCTAAAACACCTGATGCATATTCTTGAATGTAAAGTGTTTCATCTTTAGAAAGTATTCCTTCTGAAATTAATTGGTCTCTTTTTGTATTGTAATCTTCATAATTTGCAGCCATAAAGTAACCTTTACCTCCGGCAGCTCCTTGTCTTTTAACAATAACTAGGGTGTTGATGTCTTTAGGATCTGATATGGGTGAAGGCATTGGTAATTTTGCTTCTCTCATGAGTTTTTCTTTCATCTCTCTGTCTGATTCCCATCTCAAAATCCACTTGTTTCCAAAAACAGGTGTTTTGATTGATTCAATTTCTTCAGAATTCATTTGTGCAATTAGTGTACCATGCGGAATTAGAACTGCGTCATTTTGTTCTAGAATTGATTGGCATTTTTGATCTAATACCTCTTTGAATGAATCTACAATGATTAATTCATCAATAAATGGAAATCTTTTGTATAGTTTTTCACGTTTTTTCTCACATACTAGGATAGTTTTTAGACCCTCATCTTTTGCACCTTTGAGAACCTGCAATGAGCAGTGAGAACCTAAAGTAGCAATTGAGGTCATAATACATCAATATTATTTTGTACTTTATGAACTATCACAATAAAAAATAGCATCAATTAAACAAAAAACTAGTCATTTTTTTAAATTCCACTTTTTTTGAATATTTTGGAACAATGATCAGTTTTTTATTTAATGATGACGTTATAGGGATGAAGGCCAACACAATACCCAATTGTCATTAACTGCTCATCGTGTTACTAGACTGGCATACCTGCTATTCTAAGTAAAGGGTGAAAATGGTTGGCTTTGTTTTTTCTAACGATAAATTATAGTTTCGAGTAAATCATACATGTTTTACTAAATTTTTAATTTTTTGACTCTCTTTTTTTCCTGGTTTTTCACTTGCATATCCTATTGAAATTATTGCAATTGGTTTTAATTTTGTTTTAATAATTTCTCCAACATTTTTTTCTTTGAAATGTCCAATCCAAATACTTGATAGTCCTAATGCTGTTGCAGCTAATTGAGCATAAGATGCAGCAATCGTTGCATCTTGAACTGAAAAAAGATTTTTTCCTCTTGAACCGGTAAATTTTATTCTATTTGGATCAGAACAAAATACTAAAACTAAACTAGAATTAACATATTCTTGGTCATGCGTTGCTTTTACTAATTTTTCTTTCTTCTTTAAATCTTCAACAACAAAAATTTTAAAATTTTGCATTCCCATTGCTGATGGACTCATCCAAGATGCCTTCAAAATTTTTTTAATTTTTGATTTTTCTACTTTTTTATCAGAAAATGATCTAATTGAACGTCTTTTTTCAATTGTTTTAAAAAATGACACAATCTAGTTTTTGTTTACTATGTTATGAACTATGTGCTGATGTCACATATTGAAAAACTTCATCTACTAAATCTATACTTAGTTCTGATTTGATATTTTCTGGAATTACTTTTAGTACAAAATCATACATCGTTGTATTTTTTGGTAATTCATCTCTTTCTTGTAATAACGAAAATACTGCAATGCCATTTGAAATTATTGCAACCATCTTTTCTTTATCCGTTAATGTCATAATATCACTCAAAAACACTAGTAATTTAATCTAAATTCATCTTTAGAATTATTCTAAATTATAATTTAGAAAATCAAGGTGGATAGAAACTTTATCTGATTTTATTTTTGTAAGTTTCTATATTCTATAATCATAGAATTATTTAGATCTGGACTAATTATTGGTTATAAAGTACTATGAAAATTAATGTGAGGGATTAATTGTTTGGTGTAAAAATTAATTACACCATAATTCTGGAGAAATGTAAATCATGATTGAAACGGAATTAGGAACTTTGCGTAGATCTCACTATTCTAATGAAATTACGTCATCTATGGATGGCAATTCAGTGACTGTAATGGGTTGGGTTTTAACAATTAGAGGACATGGAAACATTACATTTGCCACTATTCGTGACCAAAATGGCTCTATCTCAATTATTGCAAAGAAAGGAGACTGTCCTGATGAAATTCGTGAAAAAATATCTTCATTAAAACCACATTCATCGATTGCAATTTCTGGAAAGGTGAAATCTTCGGATAAAGCCCCTGGGGGATTTGAGATTATTCCGGCAGAAATTAGAGTTTTCTCTCAAGTTGAAAAGATTCCGCCTTTTGAACCCACTGCTAAAACGGTAAAAAATATTGAAACTCGTCTTGAAGTCAGACCAATTGATCTTAGACGTAATGCATTACAACATGTATTCAAGGTTAGAAGTTTAGTACTGAAAGCAATTAGGGATTATTTCCATTCTCAAAAATTCCTAGAAATTAACACTCCAAAAATGATTGCAACTGCAACTGAAGGAGGCGCTGCATTGTTTCCAATATTTTACTATAATAAAGAAGCATTCTTAGCTCAGAGTCCCCAATTGTATAAAGAACAGTTAACGATGAGTTTTGAAAAAGTTTTTGAGATTGCTCCAATATTTAGAGCAGAACCATCAAGGACAAACCGTCATTTAGCTGAAGCAATATCTATTGATTTGGAAGAAGCATTTGTAGATTACAATGACGTAATGAATAGAATTGAAGAGATCATCAAAATTTCAGTTAATGTAGTTTTAGAATATGTAAAGAATAATCCTGATACTGAATTTAATACTCCTACAATCCCCGAATCTATTCCTCAATATTCTTATGATGATTTAGTAGATAAAATGCAGAAAGCAGGAGCAAAGACTGAATGGGGTGATGATTTGTATCCATCTAATCTCAAAAAAATAGGTCTTGATGGATTCTACTTTATCAAAGATTGGCCACTTGCACCAAAACCATTTTACGTAAAAGATAGTAAATCCAACCCAAAAGTTTCTGAATCATTTGACTTGATGTTTGGAGATTTGGAATTATCTTCAGGCAGTACCAGAATTGAAAAACGTGATGAGTTAGCTGAAAGAATGAAAAATAAAGGAATGAAAACTGATGCGTTTGAATATCATTTAGGTGCGTTTGATTATGGTGTACCTCCACACGCTGGTTGTGGAATTGGTCTAGAGAGATTAATTATGGCATTAACAGGAACAGAAAATATTCGAGACACTACATTTTATCCTCGAGATGTTGATAGACTTACCCCCTGATCTAGTGTAGACTTTCTTTATCTATGGGATATTTTAGACACGAAAATGCTTATCTGAATGAAATTTCTAAAGGATAGAATGGGAAAACGAACACTTTGGTGTAAATTGAAGTTTCATGAGTTGTGTGTAAATGATTGTGAATGTTCATGTCACGAACAATCGACAAAAATGTCTGGTGGATTTTAATATTTTTCTAAATTAACGAATCGGGATTATCCCCTTGAAATACATCATCATCATTTGAATCAAACTTTTTTCTCTCATTTCTTTCTCTTCTGATTATCCAAATAGATACAACTATTGATACAACTGCAAGAATTAACCAAAAAGCTCCAGATGTCTGCATGAATAACATTACGAATGTAATACCAATTGAAAGTAAACCGTATCCTATGATAATTTGTCCATAATTCCTGCTAAACTCCAATGATTATCATAAACTGTCACACTAAAAAAACTCACTCCGCCATAATGTTTGATACTAACAAAGAAAATCCCTTTTTTAGAACAAGAATAATCAGACGTGATTCTGTCCCATAGGTATGGTAATAGTGCAGTAAACATGGAGATGTGGACAGACTTATCCCGTAAGATAACGTTAACCTAGCATACCTATTGGATATTTTAGTCACGCATTCTGCAATAACCAGCCTCTCTTAAGCAAAATTTCACTAATTACTGGTATAGCCAGTTATGATCATTCACTGTACTCTCTGCAAAAAACAACTTCCGTTTGATATTGCACGAGTCAGGAATGCTCATTGGTATCATAGGGCATGTGTCTGGCATGTTGCTCATCTTATTCCCTTAGAGCGATTCTTCATCTAAAGTTGACATTTTTATCTTGACGCGATTCTAATTTTCTTTATGGGTTATAGTGAAAGTGTATTTTCAGGAAAAGAATTAGGAATAATTATTGGAATTTCAATTGTTGCTGCATCGATTTTGTTTGCAGGTATGTTGCACTGGTGGTAGATATGGCATTTATTGGAATTTAAAATGAAATTTAAAATATTTAGAATAATCAGGTGTAATTTTGTCCCATGGGTATGGTAATCGTGTAGAAAAGTGGGGGATGTGGAAAGACTTACGCCCTAAAAAATTAGTTAATAATTTAACTGCCATAAAATCCAAAAAATTATGGAAGAATCACCAATTCAAACATTCTATGAAAATAAAGACACAAAATGTCAAAATTCTGAATGTGGCCATATAATGGATTCACATTTGAATTTTAAAAAAATAGGCGAATCTAGAATACCTTTACTATATTGTTCTGAATGTAGGGCAGAAGGAAAAGAATGCAAACTAACAAAATTCTAAAATCTAGGGATTTGTAGAATTTGTGCCTAAATCAAACATGATTTTATATCTTAGATATTCCATTTGAATAGAAAATAAAGGCATGACTAGATTAACATCGTAATCTACTTCAATTATTTTTCTAAATATGATTGAAATTCTTCCTTAGAAATTATTTTATGTTCTAGTTCTTTAATTTCATTATAGCAATTCTTGCATGAACGTGTAGCCAAACTTTTTTCATTTATTGTTAAAATAGCAAAAACATCTTTTGTTATCTCTATATTTAATTGGGAAATATCGATGTGTTTACACATTGTTGTTTTCATGGATTAATTTGAGGTATCTTATTTAAAAAAGTTAGAATTCATATCTGATTTAGATGACACTGGAGACAAATTTAACTAAATGAAATAATGATTTTGTATATGAGATTGTTTGGTAAGAAAAAATCAGGAAAAGATTGGTTTGATGAAGGAAATAATTTTTTTGAACAAGAAAATTATTTTGAGGCAATCAAATGCTTTGATAAAGTAATTTTAAACAAAAAAACTCATGGAAAAAATATTGCAATTGCATTGAATAGTAAAGGAAAATGTATTGCAAAATTAGAAGACTATGAAACTGCAATCAAATGCTTTGATTTGGCAATTCAAATCAATCCTAATTCCATAATTACATTAATCGAAAAAGCTAATACCCTTGAAAATTTGGGTCAAAATGATGAAGCAAATGAATGTCTTGCAAAAGCTAAAAAATTGGAATCAAAGAAATAATGTATGGATTACAATATACCCTGCTGCCGAAATTAATACGATTACAAATCATTTCAACAATGCAGATGAATAGTATCTTTTTGTCAATTTTTTATTTATTATAAAGAAGAATGAGTTCCATCACATTTTCCTGTTTTTTCAGTACTGTATTTACATCCACAAAATGATACCATTCCAGATTCAGTAGCTATGAAAGTTCGTGGACCTATGCCTGAACCAGTATGATTTCCATCACACAAAGGTTGTTTGAATGATTTCCCACACATGCAAATATGATACTCTTTTCCAGATTCAACAGAAATCGAGTATGGTTTATTCTGTGGAGAATGAGGTTTATTCATAATATTGTGAAAAGATCATTGTTTGTAAATATTTTTGAATTATATTGAAATTTAGTAAAACAATCTTTTTTATTGAATTATTAACATTATTAGGCATGAAATGCAACATATGCAAGGTTATCTTTAAAAATTGGAGATATGGATTGACCACCTAGGTGTAAGAAAATGGTAAGTGAAAAAGAGATTGAACATGTTTCAAAATTAATGAAAATTGACGTAAATGATCATGCAGAATATGTAGATAAAGTTCATGCCATGATTAATTATTTTGATATTTTAGATTCTGCAGGAGTGGAATCAGAAGAAATCTCAATGCCTGAAATTTCACTATCTTGTCTGAGAGAAGATGAGTATATTGCATTTGATGAAAAATTAATTGAAAAACTAAATCATTACAAAGGAACCTATGTTCGAGCACCAAAGATGTCATCATGAATCTAAAAATCTCTGCTCTTGAATTTGCACAACAAGTACAAAGTGGTAATTTGTCAGCTGAAGAATTTGTTGCAGAAACAATTCAAAGAATTCAAAAAATAGATGATAACCTTCATGCATTTTTATCTGTAAATGATGATGCAGTTAACCAAGCCAGAGCAATTGATAAAAAAATAAAATCTGGAGACAAAGTTGGAGCATGTTTCGGAATGCCTATTTCAATCAAGGATAACATGTGTATCAAAAACAGTAAAACTACATGTGCATCAAAAATGCTTGAAAATTTTGTAGCACCTTACGATGCAACAGTAATAACAAAACTAAAACAACAAGATGCAATATTTATTGGAAAAGTAAACATGGATGAATTTGCAATGGGGCTATCTACTGAATTTAGTGCATTTGGACCTAGCAAAAATCCTTGGAATCCAGATTATGTTCCAGGGGGTTCATCTGGCGGAAGTGCAGTATCTGTAAGTGCTTTTGAATGTGTGGCATCACTTGGCTCTGATACTGGAGGGTCTGTTAGAAATCCTGCAAGTTTTTGCTCAGTTGTAGGATACAAACCAACGTATGGTTTAATCAGCAGATACGGATTGATATCCTATGCAAATAGCATTGAACAGATTGGTCCATTAACTAGAACCGTTAAAGATACTGCATTTATGCTAAACATGATTGCAGGATTAGATTCAAATGATAACACTACTATTGATAACAAAAATGAAGATTATCTTTCAGGCATAGATTCTGGTATTGAGGGTAAAAAAATAGGTATAATCACTGAAATGATTGGAGAAGGAATTGATCCTACTGTATTATCTGCAACAAAAGATGCTATTTCAAAACTAGAGGGATTGGGAGCAACATGTGAAGAAGTGTCATTGGGCATGGTGAAATATTCCGTTGCCGCATATTACACTATTACAGCTACAGAAGCAGGAAGTAATCTTGCAAGATATGATAACTTGAGATATGGTTATGAATTTCCAGTTGAAGGATACGAATTCAATTCCTACATTTCTAAATCTCGTCAAAAGTTTGGTCCTGAAGTTAAAAGACGAATGATAATTGGAGGGTTTGTCCCATCGGCAGGTCATGCAGGAAAATATTTTCTTAAAGCAATGAAGGTAAAAAGTAAACTTACCAAAGAAATCAATGAAGCATTTAAGAAATTTGATCTTTTGATTGCCCCAACGGTTCCAATTTTACCGTTTAAGATAGGTGAAAAAATAGATGATCCGGTGTCTTTGTTTTTAGTTGATATCAATACAGTTACTGCAAACCTTACTGGAAAACCTGCAATTTCTGTACCATATACAATGTCTAATGGACTGCCAATTGGAATTCAACTATTTGCAAATTCTAATCAAGACAAATTATTACTTCAAGCAGCACATGCATTAGAAAGCACTGTGAAACTACCAGAGGTTCCTATATGACCAAAATTGGTTTAGAGATTCACTGTCAATTGACACATTTGAAAAGTAAATTGTTTTGTTCATGTAAGGCAAATTATAGAGAATTTGAAATAAATGAAAATATTTGTCCTATTTGTATGGGGTTACCTGGAAGTCTTCCACGATTAAATCAAGAAGCAGTAAAAAAAGCAACAATCATTGCAATGGCATTAAACTGCTCAACTCCCAAAAAAATTGCGTTTTTTAGAAAAAATTATTTTTATCCGGATTTACCTAAAAACTTTCAAATTACACAACTCAATATTTATGGAGATACCAGTGTGGGCGGTTCAGGTTCTATTATGGTAGGGGATAAAAAAATTCGAATTACTAGAATTCAGTTAGAAGAAGATCCGGGTAGATTAATCTATGAAGGAAGCTCATCTAAAAATCAAATTACACTAGTTGATTATAATCGTGCAGGTACGCCGTTAGTAGAAATTGTAACAGAGCCTGACTTTGAGAGTCCTAAACAAGTTAGAGAATTTCTCAACATTTTATCTGATTTACTTGAAAATTTAGGAGTGTCTGATCCTAGTTTGGAGGGTGCAATGAGGGCAGACGCCAACGTATCAATTGAGGGTGGAAATAAAGTAGAAGTAAAAAATATTGGTTCATTTCATGATTTAGAAAAAGCAGCGCATTTTGAGATTACGCGACAAAACAGCTTGCATTCAAGAGATATTGAAATTATTCAGGAAACAAGACATTGGGATGACAAAAGAAAGATTACAGTATCATCTCGTTCAAAAGAAGAAGATTTGGATTATCGTTATTTTCTGGAAGGGGATATTCCATGGGTTACAATGAATGATGATATTGTAGAAGGGCTAAAATCAGAAATGCCTGAAAGTATTAATTCAAAAAAAGAGAGATATATTTCAAAATATAACATCCCAGTTCAAGTATCCGAAGTTTTATCTTCAGACAAATACTATTCAGATTTGTTTGAACAATCACATACTGAATCTAACGCTAAAGAAATTGCAAATATTATCACAACTGATTTAATGGGATTAGTTGATACACGAGAAAAACGAGATGAATCAAAAATGACTTCAAAACATCTGTCGGATTTAGCAGATTCAATTCATTCCGGAAAAATATCTAGGAATTCTGCAAAAAATGCATTACATGAAATTGTAAAAACAGGAAAAGATCTTTCCCAAATTATTTCAGAATTAGATCTTGGTAACGTATCTGATGAATCAGAACTTGTAGGGATTATCCAAGAAGTGATTACTGCAGAACCTCAAGCTGTAGAGCAAGCAAAATCAAATCCACAAACAATTAATTATTTGGTAGGCAAAGTAATGCAGAAAACAAAAGGGAAAGCAGATCCTACAAAGACTTTGGATTTATTAAAAAAACAATTAACTTAAGAATCATAATTTTGTAGTGTATTCAAATGGTTCATTTTTACGTAAACAAAATTAAACATATTCCACAAAAACCCTCTACATGTATTGATTGTGGTGGATTAGAACTAAAAGAGGATGCAGTATTAGCAACTATGGGACCATCTCAAAAAGATGCAGATTATGTCCCATCTGTCCTATGTTTGTCCTGTGAAACATTAATGGTGATTACTACAAATCCTGGAGCAGTGATTGGAGTAAATCATTCTGCAGGAAATCAAGCAACTGTACGAAATCAATAATATTAAACTCTTAATTTGACCGTACTGAAAAATAATTCATGGTTAAATTTGCCTTAGAAGATATTGAATTTATCAAAATTTTAGCTACCTCTGATGCAACTATTCTTCAAGCAGGCATGAATGAGGCTACAAAACAAAGACTAGATGATCAAATTGGAACTATTTTACGGCAATATTATCATGAAAATACTGTGAATTCTGGAACAGATTGGAACAAAGAGTTTCAAAAAAACGGTATTACTGAAGATGATGTAAAAGCAGCAATTGCATGTGCGAGACGTCTTGGGATAGAAATCTCATAATCTAAAATCTTTTTACATTAACTTTGTTTTTAAAAATTGAATATTGTCTAATTTTGAATTTATTCCAACTGAAAAACAAATCAAAGAATCAAATATTTTTCAATTTATGGAAAAACTAAATATTTCATCATTAGATGAATTATCAAAAAAAGCTAAAATTGATCCAGAATGGTTTTGGAAAAAAGTAGAAAAAGACATTGGAATAGTTTGGGACATGCCATATACAACAGCAAAAGATGATTCCAGAGGAATTGCAAAGTCTAGATGGTTTGTAAATGGAGATACTAACATTTACCTTTCATCCGTTGAAAAATTTGCAAAACAAAATCCTGAAAAAATTGCATATCATTTTGTATCTGAAGATGGAAAAAGTTCAAAACTAACCTATTCAGAACTTGATTCTAAAGTTTCAAAACTTGCAAATGCCTTAAAGTCGTTAGGTGTTAAAAAAGGAGATGTAGTTTCAATTTACTTACCAATGATAGAAGAGGCAATATTAGCAATATTGGCATCCGCAAAAATTGGGGCAGTTCAAACAGTTATTTTTTCAGGATATAGTTCAGAATCACTTCATATACGATTACAAGATTGTAAATCAAAAATTATTTTCATCTCAGACGGATTTTTTAGAAAAGGAAAACAAGTATCTCAAAAACAAACAGTAGAAGATGCCATTAAAGATACTATGATTGAAAAAATAATTGTCATTCCATACAAAGGGATTGATGAATATGATGAATCTGAAAAATTAATTTATTATGATAATTTGATATCTACTCAAAGCAATATTTGTGAAACTGAGATTTTAGGATCTGAAGAACCATTGTTTATCTTGTATACCTCAGGAACAACAGGTAAGCCTAAAGGGGTTGTTCAAACTCATGGAGGGTTTTCTGTTTTTGCTGGGTATCAAGCATCTTACCTAGTAGATATGCATGAAAATGACATATTATTTTGGCCTGCAGATATCGGATGGATTACAGGTCTAGTTTGGAATGTTTATGGACTTTTGATAGTGGGGGCTAGTGCAGTTATTTATGATGGGGCATTAGATTTTCCAGATATTGATCAAACTTGGAAAATTTTATCAAAATTCCATACAACAATTTTTGGGATATCTCCAACTGCAGTAAGATTTTTCAAAAAAAATAATTTGGAACCGTTAAAATCATTTTCCTTAGATTCTATAAAAAATATTCCAACCACTGGTGAACCGTTAGATGAAGATTCTTGGTGGTGGTTATTTGAAAAAGTAGGCAATAAAAAAATACCAATCATGAATTTGTCAGGAGGTACTGAAATTGGAGGTGCGATGTTGTCTGTTTTTCCTGGAATGAAATTAAAACCATCTACGGTTGGAATTCCAATTCCTGGAATGAGCCTTGATGTGTTTGATGATGATGGAAATTCTATACAAAACAAAAACGGATATCTGGTTATCAAAGATTCATGGCCTGCTATGACTAGAAGTTTACTTAATGATGATTTAAGATATTTTGAAACATACTGGTCTAAATTTGAAAATGTATGGTTTCATGGAGATTATGTCTATGTCGATGATGATAATCTTTGGTACATGCGAGGAAGAACGGATGATGTGATTAACGTTTCAGGTCATCGAATGAGTACTGCAGAAATTGAACAAACGGTAATATCCCATCCAGAAATATCTGATGCTGCATCCGTCGCAATACCTGATGAAATAACGGGTGAGGCAATTGTGGTATTTTTTGTAACAGATAACAAAACTGAAACTAATTTAGAATTTGAAGTCTCAGACTATATTTCGAAAAAAATTGGAAAGATTGCAAAACCAAAATTCGTTTTCCAATTATCTGATTTGCCAAAAACTAGAACTGGTAAAATTATGAGGAGATTGTTGAAATCAAAATTATTGGAAAATGATTTAGGAGATATTTCATCCCTTGAGAATCCAAATGTTTTAGATGAAATACCAAAAATTGGTTGAGGTCTTGTGAGAAAAGTTCAAAACTAACCTATTCAGATCTTGATTAACTTTTTTCTAAACAAAGTGGTTTTAGTTAGATTCTTGTTTTTTCTCTTGTTTTCTCTCTTGACGTCTTTTCTGTTTAATGGTACCACCAATATTATGTCCCTTAGGTAATTTCTTAGTCATTTCTATTCATTTTTCCCCTATTGTTCATTATAATTCCTTGTAGTTTCTTTTTTCCTTTCGGGTTCCTCATCGGCATTATTTTCTAATAATTCATCTATGAGATTAATGGTTTCATCAATCCTTTTTCTATTCAAAGAAGAAACTAAACCTTTAAGATCTTGTATCACGTAAAATTATCAATGACATGGATTAAAATCCGTGCTAAAATTGAACTTTTGTTGGAACTTTGGTTGATAAAATCTAACTTGTTGATACCTTCTTTTTCACGCTTTGTGTAATAATTGAAATTTCATTATATGAGATATTGCGATTCGTGGTTGATCAACAAGTAGAAGATATAGAGATGCCTGAGAACCTCAAACTAAATACATTTTTACAGGAATTTCATTCAGATTGTACTCACCCTGAATGTAGATTTGGATTTTATGGTTTTGCATTTGGCCAATCCCCATTCCCAGTACCTAGACTCATTCAAGAGGCATTGATTAAAAATGTAAACAAAGGACATTATGCAGCAGTACCAGGTGTTCCAGAATTAAGACATGCAATTTCAAAATATAACAAACACTATTTTAGAATGGATGTAACTCCTGAACGAATCTATGTTGGTCCAGGAACTAAAGAATTAATTTTTAATCTTTTAGAAATTTTACATGGTACCGTAATTCTACCAACACCGGCATGGTTAGGTTATTTACCGCAAATTCGATTTTTGAAAAAAAATTTTCATATGTTATCGTCTCGTGCAAATGGAAAAATTGCCCCCAATGATCTTAAACGATTAGCATTAAGATTGCAAGATAGACAAAAAATTCTAATTCTAAATAATCCCCATAATCCAACTGGACTTCTTTACAACAAATTAGAGTTAGAAGAAATTGCTGATGTTTGTCGTGAATTAAACATCACAATAATTTCTGATGAAATCTATGCCCAAACCACTTATGATTTCTCTAAATTTGTCAGTATGGGGAAAATTTACCCAGAAGGAACTTTTGTAACAAATGGATTATCAAAATCCCATGCTGCTGGCGGGTATAGATTAGGATATGTGATATTTCCTCAACATGCAGTTGATCTAAAAGCACAATTCAAAAAAATCCTTGCAACCGAATACACTGCAGTATCTACTCCAATTCAATATGCTGCAGTTGCAGGTTTTGAAATCAGTCATGAGATGGATGAATATTTCAAAATTACAAGGAATATTCATAAAATCATGGGAGAGTACACTTACAATACATTAACTGCAATTGATGGGATTAAAGCCACAAAACCAGAGGCAACATTTTACCTCTTAGCCGATTTTAATGCATATTCCCCAGAATTACAAAAAGCAAAAATTACTACATCCCAAAAATTAGCTGAAGCGTTAATTGTTCATCCATATCACACTGCAATAGTAGGGGGAGATAGTCTAGTTTTAGAAAGGACTGATTTTAGTGCAAGAATTGCTTATGTTGATTATGATGGTTCCAAAGTTTATGATGCATATAAGACACAAACTCCAAAATCATATTCAGAAAGAGTGGAGTTTGTACAGAATAACGCACCCAAAGTGGTTGCAGGATTAACCATGCTTGAAAAATTCTTTGATTCTCTCAAAAAAGATACAATTGATGAATTAATGTTAATGAAGAATAATCTAAAAATTCCTAACTAGATTTTTTTAAATTTTTAATTATTTCTTTTTCTTAATTTGTTGTGCAACCATTGGTAAAAATGCACCAACATCTGATACAATTCCTAATGCTTGCCACGTCCCTCTATCCATAAGTTTTGTAACTGTTGGTTGACTAATATCCACTACTATTACTTTAACATCAGCTGGAAGCATATTCCCTGTTGCAATGGAATGGAGCATTGTAGAAATCATTATCACCATACTAGCATCTTTTAGAATTTTTTTATATTCTCGTTGTGCTTGTACAACATCTGTAATTACATCGGGCAATGGACCATCATCTCTAATTGAACCTGCTAAAACAAATGGGACATTATTTTTTACACATTCATACATAATTCCTTTAGTTAATTTTTTAGTTTTTACCATGTTTGGGATTGAACCTGCTTTGAAAACTGCATTAATTGTATCCATGTGATTTCTATGTCCATGATATGCCAAAGTAGCATCATGAACATTCATTCCTAATGATGTACCTAATGTAGCATATTCAATATCATGAACTGCAAGAGCATTTCCTGCTAAAACCCCATCAATGTACCCTGATCTGATTAATTCAGACACTGCATCATCTGCACCTGTATGAACGATTGCTGGACCTCCTACTATGACAATTTTTCCACCTTTCTTTTTTGTATTGTAAATGTCATCTGCAACTTTTTTTGCTATGTGTTGTGTTGGTCTTTCACTAGAACTAGAACTATTCATAAATTCAAATACGTTTGTGCCTTCTCTTGGACGTTCAGGAGGGGTAATTTTTACTCCTTCTTCACCTACAATTACTTGGTCTCCTTTTTTGACATCCCTTACTGGAACACAAAATGCATTTTTTCCTTTAACGACAATACATTTGTCCATCATGGTATTTCCTACCTGAACCCACTTTCCTTTGTGGAAAATTTGGGTACGGTTATTTGTTGTACTGTAAAAATTTTCAGGCATAACACAGTTTTTAGGAGATTTCTTTAATGAGACTTCAGTTTGAGATTTCGAAACTGCACCTTCACGATATACCATTTTTAAAATTGTATTCAAATGATTTTGATCTTTTCCTGTAATTTCTAATCGTGCATAAGATTGATCTTTTTTTCTTTTTCCTATGTCTATTTCTTTTACTTGGAATTCTCCTTTCAAATCCATAATTTGATCAAAAATTTTAGTTAGAATTGAAGAATCAATGATGTGCCCTTCTACTTCTATCTCTTGAGAAAATTTACTCATTTCATTAATCTCTACACTATGATAACTAAAGGTTTACGTTTAATCTCAAGGCTAAACGGGAAGAATTACTTTACCTTCAAATTTTGGGATGTTGTCTGATTCGAATATTTTCTCTAGATTTTCTTTTTGTTGTTTAGTTACCCCTTGAACAATAGTTTTTGAAGCACCTGTATTATCAACCAATGCAAGAATGTATCCACTGTTATCAGTTAGTACAAAACCTGCAGATTCATCAACAAATGCATACAGATTTTCCTCACCTACAGGTTCCCAAACATTTGATTTAGTATCGATTAAGGCCAATGCCGGCATTGCTTTTCCATCTGTTAATTTGTTTAGATATTCTCTTGATTTGGCAACTCTTTTCTGACCTTTTTTTAATGCTTGAAAATATTGCATATTTTTCAAATCATCTAATTGTTATAAAAACAATATTACCACAAAAGATAGTTATAGAAACTCTACTTAGGGTAAATTTGTGCCTCTAACAAACAATGTCATTATCAAATTAAATGAAATTACTACAATGATTGAAAATAAAGATAATTTGTCTGAATCAGATGTAGATGAAATAAAATCTATTTTCAAAAATTTAGTTGAAAATAATGAGAGATATGATGTAGATGAGATTGAGTTTTGGTTTGAAAATGAGGGTAGTTGGAAGATAAAAGAATCAAGAGTAAGGATTGTAAATTTATCAAATTATATTCAGGATAAATACCAACAGACCGCACATCTGAGAGTAATTTCAGATGATGATTGTAGTTGTGGAAATTAAGTTTCTAATTGTTCCAATAATCTACTAACAATTTTTGAATTTTCTGTTCTTTGATTTATAATATCCTCTATTTTTTTTTCATTTTTATTTTCTTTTACAATTAATTGAAAATATTCATCATCTAAATTGTTATTAGTTTGTAATCTCTTAACTACTTCAAACAATATCCCAATAACTTGTTTTTGTGCATCAATTAATTCATCTTTACTTCTTTCTGACATGGTTATTCATCATTTATGATTTGTATAAATAATTCTTTTAATTTTAAATCAGTAATTTCTTTTTTAGCAGAATTAAAAAAAGATTCAATTTTTTCTTTATCATAACCATTTTTTTGATATATTTTTGCTTGGAGGACCATCTCTAGTTTATCTATCTGATGAATTAATTTTGCCTCAGGAGAAGTATTATCTTGATATTCAAACCAAATTTCTAAATATTTGGATTTAATCTGTTCAGGTAAGTTTTTAACAATTTTTTCAAATGCATTGTTTTCAAGTTTTTTCTTTTTTTCTTTGTCTATTTGTTCAGGGGTAAAATCACCAATAATGGATTCTGCCAAATCATGTAATAGAGCCATTTTTAAAATTTTTTCAGAATTCAAATTTCTCAAATCAGAAATTATCATACACATTATTGCCATAGAGTAAGAATGGTCTGAAACAGATTCAGGACTACTGATAGACAATTTATCTATCCAACCTTGCCGTGGAATATTTTTTAAATTTGCAGAATTTTTGAAAAAATCAAGTATCATAAGATTACTTTATTCTAAAATTTTCTATTAATGAATTTTTTTAGAAATTGCTTTTCGAACGACATAATAATTAATTCTATTTTAAAATAATAATGAAAATTTATACAAAAACTGGTGATGATGGGAATACAGGCTTACAAGGGAATTACAGAATTTCAAAATCTCATCAAAGAATCATATCATACGGTACTATAGATGAGGCAAATTCTGCATTGGGAATTGTTTTATCCAATTCATTAGATGGTGATATTTCAGAGGTATTAACTCAAATTCAAAATGAATTGTTTTTAGTAGGTTCTGATCTTTCAAATCCTAATCTTAATGATATGAGAAATAGAGTATCATTAGAAATAGTCAAACAATTAGAAAACAACATAGATAAATTTGAATCCGAACTAGAACCTTTATCTAATTTTATTTTACCTGGAGGGGACCCTATTGCATCACAATTACATCATGTTAGAACAATTGTCAGAAGAGCAGAAACTCAAGTTGTTTTACTTAGTGAAAAAGACGAAATCAATTCAAATTGTATAAAATATCTAAATCGATTATCTGATTTACTTTTTGTTGCAAGCAGATTAATCAATAAACGAAAAGATAGGGAAGATATTCTTTGGAAGATCTAAAAAGACAAACTTTAATTCCTCAGCAATGTGATTTTTTTATGTGCCGAGGTAGCTCAGCCTGGAAGAGCACCACGCTGAAGACGTGGCTGTCGCTTGTTCAAATCATGCCCTCGGCACCATAAAATTATAGAAATTACATTAGTAAAACGACATATTAGATTAAATCAGATTTATTTTAAAATCAAAAAAATAATGAGAGAGTTTACCATTAATTTAGGAATGAACATGTTTATCTAAATCAAGAATTCATTTTATTTATTGGCTAAATCTGAGATCTACGTTTATTGTAAAACATGTGACAAAAAAGTAAAAGCCCTGATTTTATCAAAACATGAAAAACAGTTTGATGAGGATTCTAAAAAACATAAGAGATTTGGGATGGTCCGAGTCATCCAACATGATTCAGGATTTAAAAACAAATGTCCAAACACATCGCAAATTAAAGCATTAGTTGAATCTGGTACAACTGATGAAAATGGTGTAATGAATTAAGGATTTATGCAAAATTTATGCCTGATTCTATCATTTTAGTAATTATTAATACAAAATAATTGCTGAATTATTTTAAATCGTAGAAATTTGATTTGTTCTTTGTGTAAAAATTTTAGATAATTTAGGTAAAAAACAATTCTGCATAATCTTTAAAAACAAGGCAAACAGTATTTTTTTC
>Ga0207990_1000151_pt1 | contig 41120 bp, 42 predicted proteins | sample ETNtaG_8_FD_185780 | JGI IMG/M metagenome (GOLD analysis project Ga0207990, IMG submission 185780) | Marine microbial and viral communities from oxygen minimum zone, Eastern Pacific Ocean - ETNP201406SV75 (SPAdes) (version 2) | ecosystem: Environmental > Aquatic > Marine > Oceanic ...
CAGCCACAAACTTAGTAGTGCAATTTAGCCTATCTGCTATAATCAGTAGCCATATTATTATTAATTTTATTAGTCTTATGAATTTAGATTACCTTGACTTTGAACAACCCATAGCGGACTTAGAAGGCAAAATTCAGGCTCTAAGCAATATAAACGACAAGGTTAATGTAGCCAAAGAGATGGAGACATTGAAATCAAAGAGCAATGCACTTACTAAAAAGATTTTCTCGTCACTTTCTGATTGGCAGATATCTCAACTAGCCAGACACCCAAAAAGGCTCTCAACTCTTGATTATATTGACAGTGTTTTTGATGAATTTACTGAACTGCACGGTGACCGCGCTTTTGCTGATGATCATGCAATCGTTGGTGGCCTAGCAAAATTAGATGGTCAACCTGTAATGTTTATTGGGCAACAGAAAGGGAACTCTACACGTGAAAAGCTATTACATAACTTTGGTATGCCTAGACCTGAAGGGTACCGCAAAGCTCTACGCCTAATGAAGTTAGCCGAAAAGTTTTCTGTACCGATTATTACGTTTATTGATACACCTGGAGCTTATCCAGGTATAGGAGCTGAGGAGCGTGGACAGAGTGAAGCCATTGCAAGAAATCTATATGAAATGTCTACACTGGAAACGCCAATAATTTCTGTAGTTATTGGTGAAGGCGGATCTGGCGGAGCTCTTGCAATTGGAGTAGCTGACATTATGATAATGTTTGAATATAGCATATACTCTGTGATATCTCCAGAGGGGTGCGCATCTATCCTGTATAAGGACGCCGGTAAGGCCGATATTGCCGCTGAATCATTAAAATTAACCAGCTCACACTTAAAGAGATATGGGCTTATTGATTCTATTATTAAGGAGCCTCTAGGTGGTATTCACAGGGACCCAGAAAAAGCAAAAAAGTTGCTAAAAAACACTCTAAAGTTAAAGTTAAAAGATATAACATCAATGCCAATAAATAAAGTACTTAAGGAAAGACGCGAAAAGCTACTAGGGTTTGGAAAATATAAAGTCTAATAAACCATTTCTTGATAACAAGAATGTTGTTGTTGCCCTAAGTGGAGGGATAGATTCTGTTGTCCTGCTACATTACTTGCAAGCAAATTTTAATTGCAAGCTTAGAGCTGTCCACTGTAATCATCACCTCTCTAAGTACAGTAATGATTGGGATAAATTCTGTTCTGAACTATGTAAATCGAAAAATATTGAATACTCAAATATTGATATTCTTCTTGAAAATAACGCTAATTTGGAAGAAATTGCACGAAAAAAACGCTATAAGTCGCTATCTTCTATTCTACAAAAAGATGAAATATTGTGCACAGCTCACCATATGGATGACCAGGCTGAAACAATTTTGTTGCAACTTTTTAGGGGTAGTGGGGTTGCCGGTCTATCGTCTATGCCAAAAAATAAAGCCCTAGGAGATGGTCACCTGTTCAGACCATTTTTGGATGTAACTAGGTCACAAATTATTGAGTACGCAAAAAAACATAAGCTCAAATGGATTGAAGATGACAGCAATGCGAATACTGACTTTAGGAGAAACTATTTACGTTTAGAAATTATTCCAAACCTATCAAAAATATATAAGAATATATCAACATCTCTCAGTAGAAGTGCTCGGCACCAATCTCAGGCCTTAAAACTAATTGAAGATCTAGCACTACTTGACATCAATAAATATGGGCTTATAGACCTGAATAACTGCATTGACACTCAAAAACTCTCTGCTCTTGATAAGTATAGGGCCATCAACATAATCAGGTACCATCTAAAGTCACTTAATTTTATAGCCCCATCTGAGAAAGTAATGCAACAAATTACTGACCTTATTTCGGCCAAATATGATGCCAATCCACTTGTTTGTTGGAGCTCTTTTGAAGTTAGACGATATAAAAGCAAAATATACTTTATTAATACTAGCTACAAAAAGGAGGACAACTTGTGCCCTTTTTATGAAGACCTTAAAGGTTTACCAAATTTTTCAATTCGCTACAGAACAGATGGACAAAGAGTTAGATTCCCGAGCAAATCTCACTCTCAGTCCCTTAAGAAGGTATTACAGGAAGCAAACATACCACCATGGGAAAGAGATAAGCTAAGGATGTACTATATAGACAACCAACTACGAGCCATTGAAGGGATTGGAGAAATATCAGAAATCAATTAATAAAACCTAGCCCACGTTGCTCTTTGCAAGTATTGCAGCGCCTAGGTCTTCAATTGAAGTACCTGCAGACTTAAATACTGTAATTGCTTGCTCAGAATTCATAAGGCCTTCCCTTCCCTTATGTTTGCCAGAACACAACTCAAAAAAGTCTGCAACAATATTATCTTTGGTGATAGCTCCCTCCTTGATTGGAGTAATTAAATCGCCAGCTTCGCTTAATGCTCCATCTCTAGTGTCAACAAAAATCTGCCCAATCTTCATAGTAGTGTTGTTTGTTTCACGCATCTTTGGTGTGAAGCTGCCAACTAGGTCAAGGTGCATGCCGTCCCTTAGCCACTCCCCCAAAACTAGAGCATCAGTCGACATGGTAGCACAGCTTACTAGGTCGACCTTTTGTACGGCTTGTTTTAGTTGGTCTGGCTCACAAGGCAGAGCTTTAATGCCTTTGCCTTTAAGCTCTACGACAAGTTTATTTGTAGACTCTAAATTACGTCCCCATACATACACAGTATTAATCGGCCGTACCTTCATATGGGCAGGAATTAAATTACGGGCCATACGTCCTGTGCCAACCATAAGCATTGTGCTGCTATCCTCTCTGGATAAATATCTAGACGCCAACGCTGATGCCGCAGCGGTACGCCTTGAGGTAAGTTCACCGCCATCTAGTTGTAGTAGTAAGCGCCCTGTCTTACCGCAGCTTAAAAAATAGTGCCCTGTCAAGCCAGCCAAACCAAGCTTATTATTCCCAGGAAACACATTAACAATCTTGACACCGGAAAATTTTCCTTCAATCCATGCAGGCATTAGTAATAATGAAGCATCAATATCTCCTGGAACTTTCATTGTATGATGGTGCCTAATAGGTGAATTTACCTGCTCAGTAAAAACTTTATTAAGTGCATCAATAAGCCCTTCCCAAGGCAATGCTTTAGCTGTTTGTATTTGGTCTAGAATCATTTAAATTTATAGTAATTATTAAATCTAATTGTAGCCGAAAATATATCGAATTCCTATGAAATATATATTGCATCTAAATATTTATGAAAAAAAATATTTTTTCAGAATAAATAGATAATATAATACGAAAAATCTGTTAGGTATGGGGAACAAAAATGACGCGCAGAAAGTCTGGTGGGAGGGATGCTAGAATTGCTCTACGAGCTGCACCTCTTGCTGAAAATGAAAAGCCTGTACTTCCTGGTGAAAATGGTGGTAGTTATAAGCCACTTTCTGAATCACAAGTTGTAGCAGTTGAAAAAAATATCTTCCGCATTCTTGAGGAAATTGGCTTTAATGACGCCACTCCTCACTGTATCGAAACGTGTGTAGCATTTGGGGCAGTATTGGGAGATGATGGCAGACTTAGAATGCCTAGAGATGTGGTAAAGAAAGCCATTAAATTAGCACAACATAGCTTGACTCTTCATGGCCAATCACCAAAATATGATTTAGATTTATCTGGCTCCAGAGTGCACTTCTCAACTGCAGGTGCAGCGGTCCTTATTGCTGACCCTGAAAATAATCAATACCGAGAATCACTAAGCAAGGATCTCTATGACATGGCTCGAATAGCCAGTAAATGTGAACACATTCATATGTTTCAAAGAACTTGCGTTCTTAGAGACATAAAGGACCCGCGCGATTTAGATTTAAATTCTATCTACTGCGCAGTAATGGGTACTCAGAAACACATAGGTACAAGCTTCACTGAAGTTCAGCATGTAACAGATGGCCTAGAGATGCTTCATACAATTGCCGGAAGTGAACAAGAATGGCGTAAGCGTCCATTTGTTAGTATGAGTAACTGCTTTGTGGTTCCTCCAATGAAATTTGCCGAGGAGTCCTTGGAATGCCTTAGGGTCGGTGTTGAGGGAGGTATGCCGGTTTTATTGCTGTCGGCCGCCCAGGCTGGTGCCACTGCACCTCCACTACTTCCTGGTGTGGTCTCTCAGGCCTGGGCTGAGTGCCTTGGCGGCTTGGTGTACGTTAATGCTATTAAGCCCGGAGCTCCAACAATTCTTGGTACCTGGCCATTCGTTTCTGACTTGCGAACAGGTGCAATGTGTGGTGGCTCTCCAGAGCAAGGATTAATATCGGCAGCGTGCGCACAGATGGGTAATTTTTTTGACCTGCCAACAGGAACTGCAGCCGGAATGACGGACGCAAAGTTTCCTGATTTTCAAGCTGGAACGGAGCGTGCATCAACCCATGTAGCTACAGCAATGGCGGGTGCCAACATTATCTATGAATCTGCAGGCATGTATGCTAGCCTTCTTGGTACATGCCCTGAAAGTTTGATTCTTGATAATGATTTTTTAGGGGCATCAATGAGAATGACAAAGGGTTTCAGTGATGACAGTGAAGAGTCATTGTGTTTTGATTCAATTAAAGATGTATGCCTGAATAGTCTTGGGCACTATCTGGGCTCTGAAGAAACTATTCGCGTCATGCAGAGTGAATATATATACCCAGAATTTAGTGACCGCGATAGTCCTAATGACTGGAAAGACAAAGGTAAACCTGTACTTTTAGATAATGCCATTAAGAAAAAAAATCAAATACTCTCAAGTCATTTTCCTAATCATATTAGTGACGACATTGATAGAGTTCTTAGAGATAGGTATAACATTTCACTGAGTAGATCTGCAATTGGTAGGGAGCCCTTATAGAATTAAATGAAAACACATGCAAAAGTTGTAATTATTGGTGGTGGCTCCCTTGGAGTGAACCTTATGTATCACCTCACACAAGAGGGGTGGAGCGATGTTGTACTGATTGAAAAAGGAGAACTTACAAGTGGCTCTACCTGGCATGCTGCAGGCCTATGTCCAAACTTCAATGGCAACCATACGTTGTCAAAGATTCATGAATATACAATAAAGTTGTACGATGAAATTCTGCCTAGCAAAACAGGTTTGCCATCCTCATTTCATAAAACTGGGTCATTAAGGGTTGGATATACTGAAATTGAAGAGCAATGGTTCAGAAACATTATAAGCCGATCAAACCATATCGGATGTAGTATGTACTTTGTATCTAAAGAAGAGGCTTCCAATATCAACCCTTTGATGAATTTTGATAAGGCTAGGTGCATCTTATATACACCAAACGATGGCCATGTTGACCCCACAACAGTTGTAACCCAGTTAGCACAGTTAGCCAAAAAAAATGGCGCTGAAGTGTCTACCTTCAATAGAGTTATAGATATTAATATATTGAGTTCAGGTGAATACGAGGTAGTGACAGAATCTGGAAATATTATTGCTCAGCATGTTGTAAATGCTGCTGGGTGTTTCTCTCCTCAGGTGGCTGATATGGTAAATTCTTATGTGCCATTAGTTAATCTTCAGCACCAATATTTAATTACTGAAAATCACCCTGAAATTGCAAAACTGTCCAAAGAATTACCTGTCACTCGAGATTCGACTGCTGCTGCATATATTCGACAGGAAGGTAACGGATTTTTGATAGGTCCATACGAAGAAAGGGGCTCAAAGCCATGGGCCCTTGATGGCCTTGACTGGTCATTTGATAGAGAATTATTTGAAGGCGACATTGAACGACTTATGCCATGGTTAGAGAGATGCATGGATATATTTCCACTATTTAAAGAGGTCGGTATTAGTACAGTAATTAATGGTCTCATTACCCATACACCAGACGACAACCTGTTGGTAGGGCCGGTGCAAGGCCTTCGTAACTTCTGGAACTTGTGTGGAGCCAGTATTGGTATTGCACAGGGAGGAATTGGCAAATACTTGGCGCAATGGATGATTCACGGACAGACAGATCTCAATATGGCTTCACTTGACTCGAGACGTTTTGATAGATGGGCAAACAAGAATTACTGCACAACTCGTGCAATTGAATCATACGAGAGAATGTATGCTATGGCAGTCCCTAATGAAAATCGCCCACACGGTAGACCTATAAGGGTTAGTGCGTTGCACACTGTGTTGGCTCAAAAAGGGGCGATTCATGTGGTTAATACTGGATTTGAAAAGCCGGCATGGTTTGCTACTGGTGAGGTGAGGGAGGAGTCTCTTAGCTGGAGTCATAGTGAAGCTCACGCATTAATAGCTAATGAATGCAAGGCTGTAGAAAATTATTGTGGCATAACAGATATAAGTGGTACAGCAAAATTTAGAATAACTGGTAAGGATGCATACTCGTTTATAGACAACCTTTCTTGTAACAAACTGCCATCGCAAGACGGAAGAATAGGGCTGACACTGTTCCATGCACCTAACGGCGGCATAATGGCAGAACAAACCATAAGTCGAATAAATGAGAATGAATTTATACTGATGGGAGCAATAGGTTCACAAGTAAAAGATTACCAATGGCTTGAGTGGCACTCCGATAACTATAGCGTAACCATCGAAGACCTGACTGAAGACTGGGGCGGGGTCCTATTAACAGGCCCTAACGCACGCAAAATATTATCACAGTGCACCTCTGAAGATTTGAGCAACGACTCCTTCCCATGGCTCAATTGCAGAATAATCAAGATAGACTCTGCAGACGTATTTGCTATGCGCGTTTCATATGCGGGGGAGCTTGGCTGGGAGCTTCATATGCCAAGCTGGCAGCTAATATCTATCTACGAGTCATTAATAGAAATGGGCAATGACTTCGGTCTGAAAGACTTCGGAGGTCAGGCCTTTAACTCCATGAGAATGGAGAAAATGTATAGAGCTTATGGGAACGAGTTTACTGAAGAGATTTCTGCACTTGAAGCGGGAATGGACAGATTTTTAGACCTAAGTAGAAACTTTATTGGATCTAAAAACATCAATAAACGACAATCAGAAGGAATAACTGTGCAGCTAGCCTACCTCATATTTGATGACCAAGTGCCTGCAGAGTGTTTTGGAAATGAGGCAGTCTTTAACAATGGAAAACTTAGCGGAATTATTACTGGTGGAGCCTATGGGCACCGGGTAGGCCATAGTATTGCATTTGCTTACCTTAAGCCAGAACACTGCAAAGAAGGGACAAAGCTAACTGTTGATACCTCCATTGGTAGCCGTAAATGTCATGTATCAGCCAACGCTGCATATGATACTCATAACACTAAATTACGAAGTTAATAACACTTCCTCAACCGTTACTAAGTATTGACTTTGCAAAATATCTATAATCTTCGCTATGGATGAATTACAAGAACTAAAACAAATCAAGAGTCCTTGTGTAAGTATATGCAAATATAATAAAAATAATTATTGTATTGGCTGTAAGCGCTACATGAATGAAATATTTGATTGGTTTGATTATTCTGATGAAATGCGAGAAGCCATAATGAAAGATTTAGATAATAGAGATATAGATAATACTGATTAATATTGTTTCATAGCTTAAAGTCTGACAACTTAACATTATTAATTACCAACAATGCAGTGATAGTAAGTACAGAACCGAGCACTGTATTAAGATGAATAACCTCTCCTAAAAACACAACTCCCAACAAAATAACAAAAAATGGAACTAGAAAAGTATACACGGTGCCCTTTGCTCCTAGCTTTTGCATACCAATAAAATATATGGTAGTTGCAAATGTAGTACTGCCAACAGACATTAAGATCATGTTTAGCCAAAAATATTTATCCATAACTAAAATTGAACCGTTAACCATCTCGAAAAAAAAGATACTGTTTAGTGCTGTAGCCACAATATATATATAAAAACTAAACACCAAAGGGTTTACCTTTTCGTTATAAGAGGTTGCAATTGACAGCAATGCAAAGCTAAGGGCCGCCCAAACAAGAAGAACTGTCGCATTAGTGAACACCTCATCGATATTATATTGCCATATATTTATCATAATAGACACACCAATTATTCCCAACATAAGTGCAAACCAGTCCTTCAGTTTTGGTCTTTTTTTGCCAGAAAAAACAAGAATAACGTAAACAATAATTGGCATAAGTGTAGTAATTAGAGCGCCCCCAAAATTCGCTGCACTGGCTTCAGTGCCAAGAAAAAACAGTTTCGTATATGCTACTAATAATACAGCTGAAATCGTGGCTATTATGAAACTCATTATATCAATCCTAAATGAGATTTTTAAAGCCCAAAGGACCGGGGCCATTGTGAGTGTAGTTATTAGATACCTATAAGTAACAAGCTCATGCTCGTTAATGTATAACGCTAATACTTTAGCGCTAACGAATGAGCTTGCCCATAAGAACATAGCTATTATCATTAGTAAAGGCAAGAATTTATTGAAGTTCACGTTTGTATCTCACAAAAATAATAAACTTATACCAACCATAACCATAACCATGCCGGCAACCTTATTAACCCTTTCGCCAGCCCCTGGGGAGTTTATTAACTTTCTCAAACTACTGCCAAGTAGCGACCAAATAATCAAAGCACTAATAACACCTGTCACCACAGCAAATACTATTTGTAGATTGTAAAACAAACTGAACCTTTCTAGTTCTACCATTACCGGCAAAATTGAAAGATAAAAGATCATAACCTTTGGGTTGGTAACTGAAACAATGAATCCTGTAATTACCTCTCTCGAGGAAGAACTACTTGTGTCTTCTTTGTTGACACTCATTGGACCGTAGTTCCATTGAGAATACCCAAGATAAATTAAATATGCTGCGCCAAAAACACGTACCACATTTAAGATTGGGGATATCTGTTCGGAAAGCACATCAAGTGACAGTATTACCAAGCACAGGTACACCAAATCTCCCAAAACTGCACCAACGGAATAAAGCATGCACGAGGCAAACCCTCTTGAAGTGCTTATGGACACAAGTGCCATTATCCCTGGGCCAGGTGTGAGCGCAAATAACCAAGTTGTGAATACTATAATACTAAATGTGCTAAGTTCCATTGCTATGCCATAGTCTAAATTGTGTGAATATTATAAGTACGATTATTGATAAGGGTTACTTATGCCTATTTTTCCCAATATATTTATTTCAAGACTTTCCATCTTACTGGCCTCATCTTTTTCAAGATGGTCGTAGCCCATAAGATGAAGCGTCCCATGAACTGATATATGGACCATATGATCATTGAAGCTTTTGTTTTGCTCCTTTGCCTCTTCCGACACAACCTCAGTACAAATAACCACGTCACCCAATATTTTTTCATCTATCTCTATTGGCAGATTATTGTCAAAGGAAAGCACATTAGTGGCCTCATCTTTATGTCGATATGTATTATTGAGTGACCTAATCTCATCCATATCAACAATCCTAATAACAAGTTCACTGTCGCCATTATCAAGGCCCTCAATAACACTTTGCATAATATTAGATAGTGACGATTCATCAACCCTTGTATCGTTAATAGTATTTTGAATAACAACCATACTTACCCTAAGCCATTAAGCATTTATTGATAAAATGATTCATTTTAGTCTTAATTAATTTATTTTGTCATTAATCATAGAAGTTGCTATCCCGGTACCACTAAACAAAACTTTTGACTACTTTTGTGATGACGAGGTGTCTGTTGGAGTCAGAGTAAAAGTTCCATTTATCAGAAAAATAGTGGTCGGAATAGTTCTTGCAATTAAAGACGAAAGTGAATTTAAGCAATTAAAAACTGTTAACCAGGTGCTAGACAAAGAGCCCATACTAAATGCACCCATTTTGGATTTTCTATTCTGGTCTTCTAAGTACTACCACCACCCAATCGGTGAAGTCATTTCGGCCGCAATACCTAAAAACTTAAGACTCGGCAAAGAGGCTGAAATAAAAAAAATAGCTCCAGTACTAAGAAAAACAATACAACCTGATTTTGATACCACCAAGGAGCAGAAAGCCGCTATAGGGAAAATATTAGACTCCCAGAAATCATACCAAGGATTCTTACTTCACGGAGTGACTGGTAGCGGGAAAACCGAAGTGTACCTTAACTGCACACAGGCAATAATTGACAATGGAGGTCAGGTTCTGGTTTTGGTTCCAGAGATAGGACTAACCCCACAGATGATTTCACGCTTTGAATCTAGGCTTAAAACAAGAGTGGTGGCAATACACTCTCAACTAAATGAAACCCAAAAACTTAATGCCTACTTAATGGCAAAAACAAATAAGGCTGGTGTAATACTTGGAACACGCAGTGCTATCTTTGCGCCAATTCCTAAACTGGGACTAATTATTATTGACGAGGAGCATGACGGCTCATTCAAGCAGCAATCAGGCTTTCGATATTCCGCTAGAGACTTATGCTATATACGCGCAAGGCAGGCAAATGTCCCATTAATTTTGGGGACCGCAACACCGTCACTAGAAACACTAAAAAATGTAATGGATAAGAAGGTGTCACGGATAACACTTTCACATAGGCCTGGAGGTGCGACACTACCTAAGGTTAGCTTAATCGACATGCGGAGTCATTACGGTGGATCGCTTTCTCAGTTGCTTGTTGAGAAAATACAGCGCCAGCTTAAATACAATAAGCAGGTCATGCTGTTCATTAATCGTCGTGGCTATGCTCCTGTTTATTTCTGTAAAGATTGTGGCTGGAAAGCGCTTTGCAATCATTGCGACTCTACCGTGGTGTACCATCGCAAAATAAATCGACTGAAGTGTCACCATTGTGGTGATGAAAAAATACCTGAAAGCAAGTGCCCCGAATGTGAACATTCAAACCTAGAGGTTTTGGGTCATGGCACTGAGAGACTGGAAGAGACTCTAGCTTCATATTTCCCACAGACCCCCATAATCCGTATAGATCGTGACACTACTCGAAGAAAAAAATCCTTCTCTCAGCACCTTAAACAAATTAACTCTGGCGAACCCTGCATAATCGTTGGAACACAAATGCTAGCCAAAGGTCATGACTTCTATAATCTTGCTCTAGTAGGGATCATAGATATAGATGCAGGACTTCTATCTATTGACTTTCGAGCAACCGAGCATTTAGCCCAATTACTTATACAAGTATCCGGCCGCGCTGGCAGAAACAAAGATAAAGGCGAGGTAGTAATACAGACACGATACCCAGACCATTCAATCTTTAATTACGTACTCTCTAACCGTTACACTCAATTTGCCAGTGGCCTTTTAAAGCAACGCAACAATGCCCAGTTACCGCCATTTTCTCATCAGGCATTGATTTGTGCTAACGCAAAAAACAAGCAGAACGCTGAAAAGTTTTTGTTGGAAGCCGCAAATATGATAAAAAAAATTAATATAGATTTGGTTGAGGTTTGGGGTCCTGTGCCAGATATTATCGAGAAAAAATCTGATTATTATTACTTTAATTTATATATACAGTCGAGCGAAAGATCAGCACTCCATAAGACCTTGTCAACGTTCAGAAAAAATGTGGATTCACTAACAATGAAGAATAGGGTTAGATGGTACCTAGATATTGACCCCAATGATTAAGCTAATCTGAGATCTTTTCAAGATAAAGATACACGGCAAAAGCATTTTTTCTATTGGCCACATCGAAGGCATTTTCTTTTTCAAATTCTGACCAATCTATAGAGTCATATGCTTTATCGAACTCCTGCATATCTTCGACCACAACTTTGAAGTTGTCCAAGAGGTAGTTTAAATACCTGTGCGTTAAATCCATTGTGTATTTAGGGTTGTCTGACGCCTCACCGTGCCCAGGGACAAAATACATTACAGGCATTTTTCTCACTCTGTCAATAGTTTTAGCCCATGCTATGATATCCGCATCTCCCACGAAAGGTATTCTGCCTTCAAAAATTATGTCTCCACTATACAGGGTCTTGTCTGTTATATTTAGCAACGACATATCCCCATCAGAGTGAACCTGGCCAAAGTAGTTTATTATAAATTCGTGCCCTCCCAGACTAAACTCAATATCTTTATCAATTACTCGATCAGGCTCTACAATAAAAGTATCGTCGTTAACCCATGGAAAAAGTGATTCTCGTCTTGAGTCAAGTAAATTTTCTGATAATTCTGAATCTATGTATTCCCAAGCTCCCCTTGGTGCCCATATCTCAGCGCCCTCTTCCTTGAATGCTTGCAGCCCATATATGTGGTCTGCGTGGTAATGACTAACCACAACCACCTTGATAGGCTTGTCGGTAACTTCACGAATCTCTCCCAACATCGCATTACCAAGAGAAGGAGACCCTAGTGCATCAAAAACAACAACTCCATCACTAGTCACAACGAACCCTGCGTTTGATATAAACCCTTCAAATTCTGTAGCTGCCCCAGACAAACCTGGAACATAATATGCACTACCATTGATATTCTGCGCTCTGACTTTAACGCTAAGGCTTTCATATTCATCTGAGATTACTGAAAGAGATATGACGATGAGGACTACTACTGTAACTAATTTTTTCATAATTACGAAACCACTTCCTTCATTGCGCCTGTAATTTTATATAATTCTTCGTCGGTTGTCACGAATGGAGGCATCGTATAGAGAAGCTTCCCATAAGGCCTGAGCCAAACCCCCATATCAATGAGCCTACTCTGAGTTTCTTCCATGTTTATATTATTAGTTAGCTCTAGAACACCTATCGCCCCAATAATCCTAACGTCGTTTACTGATTCTAAATTTATCAAAGGCGTCAATTCGCTGTACAATATCTTTTCAATACGATTAACGTTTGCCTTCCAGTCAGAATTCATTAGCAAATCAATACTGGCATTTGCCGCAGCGCAAGCTAAAGGGTTGCCCATAAATGTTGGGCCATGCATAAGAACGCCAACATTCTTTGCAACGTCTTCATTTGTAAGTGTTGCCGCCATAGACAAGTAGCCCCCGGTTAATGCCTTGCCCAGACACAATATGTCTGGCGATACGTTGGCGTGCTCACAACCAAACAATTTTCCAGTCCTTCCAAAACCTGTTGCAATTTCATCTACTATCAACAAGACATTGTGTTGATTACACAATTCTCTTGCCCCAGTAAGATAATCACTGTCATAAATATTCATTCCTCCAGCACCCTGCACTATTGGTTCGAGTATCATTGCCGCTATTGAATTGTTGTTATTTGTTAATGTAGATTTAAGGTCACTTAAGGCAGCCTTAGTGTTGCCAATGGTTGGCTTTTTAACAAAAAAGTGTTTAGGCAGGGTTCCAGAAAAAATATGATGCATGCCATTTTCAGGGTCGCACACACTCATTGCACCGAAAGTATCCCCATGATAACCACCAAGCGGTGTAATGAAGTGCTTCTTGTTCTTTTGCCCTTTGTTGTACCAATACTGGAGAGCCATTTTTAGAGCGACCTCTACAGAAACTGAACCGGAATCTGCCAAAAACACCTTTTCTAAGCCTTTAGGGGTAATATTGATTAGTTTTTGACAAATATCTATGGCGCCCTTGTGGGTTAAACCGCCAAACATGACATGGGACATGCTATCTATTTGGCTCTTTATTGCCGAGTTTATTGTTTTGTTGTTGTAGCCATGGATTACAGACCACCATGAACTCATACCGTCAATAACTTTGTTGTTATTCTCTAGGGTTAGATATACGCCTTTTGCTGACTTAACTAGGTATGTATGGATGTCGTTAGGTATTTTGGCATAAGGATGCCAAACACAGGATTTTTCAATATTGTTCATGGCGATCTATTTTACCAACCAGGGCACTCACAAATAATTAATTAACTCCGCCATAGAATCTATCACTAGGTCTGGTTTTGCATCACGAATATTGTTGCCGTGATTATATCCGTAAGACATGCAAATTATTTGATACCCAGCAGCCCTTGAAGCTTTAACATCACTAATCGAGTCTCCCAGCATTAAAGCATCCTCAGGATTAACTCCAAAGAATTTGGCTGCATGCAATAATGGCAATGGGTCGGGCTTCTTCTTTTCTAGAGTGTCTCCAGAAATCACTATTTCAAAGTCATTAATAATTCCTAAATCTTTTAGTATCGGTATTGTGAATCGTTCAGCCTTATTGGTAACACAACCAAGAATATAGTTTTGATCTTTTAGATAATCCAAGCCCTCCCTGACTCCATTATATAAGCACGACCGTTCTGAAGTATTTTGAGCATACAGGCTCAAGAAAATTGGGTAAGCCTCATCAAAGTCAGACTTATTAAAGCTGCCTTCAAGTTTTCCGCTGAGTGACCGCTCTACCAATTTAGGTACACCGTTCCCTACCCAATGACGAACCTTATCTTCACCCCACATACCTCTTCCCATAATCTTCATAGTATGGTCGACACAATAAGCCAGATCAGGAACACTATCTACCAACGTTCCGTCAACATCTATCATTATAAGTTTAGGACAATTTATTAACACAATGTTTTTACTTTAAGTTGAATACTGTATTATTACAGAATAATATCAATTAAATACCGGGAAATTGTAGTGGAAAATAATCCTACCATTGGTTTTATTGGTGCTGGAAATATGGCTTACGCACTAATATCAGGTTTAATAGATAGTGGATACAGTTCTGACAATATAAAAGTAAGCGACGTAGATACTGAATTATTATCCCTAAGAAGTAGTGAACTTAGCATTGAGGTTTTTACAGACAATTCTAGGTTGGCTGGTATATGTGATGTTGTGGTTCTGGCTGTTAAACCACAGGTATTGGCACAAGTTTGTAAGGGCATAAAGAACAACATTAAGCACAAACCTTTGATACTCTCCATAGCTGCTGGAGTTAAATCTATCGACATTAATCGCTGGCTTGGAGGGAATTCACCAATAGTTAGGGCGATGCCAAATACTCCTGCACTTCTTGGGCAGGGTGCAGCCGGGATATATGCAAACAAATCAGTTTCTAAAAATCAACAAAAATTAAGCAAAATGATTCTTGATTCGGTTGGGAGTAGCTGTTGGGTTGAAGATGAACTAAAGCTAGATGCCGTTACCGCTTTGTCTGGAAGCGGACCAGCTTATTTCTTTTTGATGCTAGAGTCTATGACAAAAGCGGGTATAGCCTTAGGGCTTGATAGTGATACTGCACAAAAACTCAGCATACAAACTGCGCTCGGTTCGAGTATGATGGCCGGTAACTCTGATGGCACTAGCCCACAACAATTAAGAGCAAATGTAACCTCTCCTAATGGAACTACTCAGGCTGCCATTGATTCATTTCAGGACCAAGACTTTGAAATGATTGTCTCTCATGCAATGCGTGCTGCATATGACAGAGCTAAGTCAATGGGGGTTGAGTTTGGCGATATTGACTGACGAAATATTAATATGGAAAGTCAGTCCTTCTTAGTTCTATTATCAAAACAAATAATGACAAGGTCGAAGCTAGATTGTTATTGGCTGGTGTAAGTGAGAGACTAGTTGTTAGTACTATCTCTGCACACAGCCTCACTGGATTGGCAATTAGAAAAAAATTATCTAGTGTTTTAATCCCAATTCAAAATGCTCTCAACATGCTAACTACCCCATAGCAGTTGTAAATTAGCAATTGCCACGATAGAGGCTGTCTCTGTTCTTAGAATCCTAGGCCCGAGTCTGATTGCTCTGCAATCCGACTTCAAGGTAGTATCTATTTCGCTCTCAGTTAAGCCGCCCTCTGGGCCAATAATAATTGTTACCTCACTCAACGGATCTATATCAAACAATGACATTTTTGATTGGTGATGCAAAACTAACCCGTTCGTTATTTGAGTACTAACAAAATCATTAAATGTTATGGTATCTGCAAGCTCCGGTATCACTGCTCTTCCAGACTGTTCAGTGGCACCAATTATAATTTTTTGCCAGTGCTTGTGCCTCTTGATTAACTTTTCACCCTTAAGCCTAACTACACACCTTTCACTCATTACGGGTACAATCTTACTGACACCTAGTTCTACAGCTTTCTGTATTAAAAAATCCATCCTCTCGCCCTTGGCAATTCCCTGCACTAAAGTTATTTTTAACTTTGATTCAGAATGATTTTCTGTGCAAGAAAGAACCTCAACTTCACAATATTTTTTTACCTTTGCCACTCTTGCATGGTAGTTCATACCATCACCATTAAATAAAGTTATGTCTTTTCCTTGCGGGAAACGCAAAACCTTGACAAGGTGATGGTAACCGTAATCATCTAAAATAATTTTGTTGCCAATTTGTAGATGAGTATTTTGATACAAACGGACATGTTTCATGGTATCTTAATCAAGCTATTTGGGATTTATAAAATTATGATACATCAAAAAAGAAGACTATCTCTACTAAACCAACTAGATGATGATGCGATAGTAGTCATCTCAACTAACCCTCAACAACAACGCTCAGGTAACACGGACTATCCTTTTCGTCCAAACAGTGATTTTTATTATTTGACTGGGTTCTCTGAGCCAGAATCTGTTGCAGTTATATCACATAATAGCTACACAATTTTTTTAAGGGCTCGGGATAAACAAAAAGAAATATGGGATGGTAAACGTCTAGGAGTTGAAGACGCAAAGGAAACTCTTAATGCTGACAAGTCTTACTCAATTAATTTATTAGAAGAAGCGCTACTAAAGCTGACTGATAAGGCTAAATATATATATTTTGATCCAAAATCTTGTCCTATTGACAATACAATTTCTGACATTATGTCGAAACATGAGTTTAAATCTGCAGCAACCTACATACATGAAATGCGCCTAGTGAAGGATGAGCACGAGGTTAGGCTAATGCAAAGAGCTGCCGACATTTCTGTGAGTGCTCACGAATTAGCAATGAAGTATGTCAGGCCTGGCTTATTTGAATATGAAGTACAGAGTATTTTTGACGGTCACTTCAAAAAAAATAATTCAGAGCACTCATACTCCCCCATAGTAGCTGGTGGAGAAAATGCGTGCACACTACACTATATTGAAAACAATAAAAAACTGAACAAGGATGACTTGGTACTTATAGATGCCGGATGTGAAGTTGAGTGCTATGCATCAGATATTACAAGAACACTACCTGTAGGTGGTACTTTCTCAGAAGCACAAACACAAATATACCAAATTGTGCTGGATGCCCAGATCGCTGCAATTGAAAGTATAAAGCCTGGTGTTCTGGTAAATGAACCTCATAAAATTGCTAGCAAGATAATTACAAGGGGTTTGATTGATTTGGGAATTCTAGAACGTGATGGCGAATTATCTCAATTTTATATGCATGGAACTGGTCACTGGATTGGACTGGATGTTCATGATGTTGGAAATTACAAGGTTGATAATAATAATCGGGTCTTTTTATCGGGTATGGTTATTACTGTCGAACCAGGCATTTATATTGGCGATAATGATAAAATCAACCCAACATATCATAATACCGGTGTAAGGATTGAGGACAATGTTTTGGTTACAGATAATGGTAACACTGTCCTTACAGGGTCACTTGTTAAAAAGGTGAAAGATATTGAATCAATAATGAATAATTAAATATGAATATACAGCAAGCAATCAAAGCGGTTATAGCAAAGCAAGACCTATCTGAAGAGCAGATGAGCGGTGTCATGTCCGATATTATGACTGGCAAAACAACTGACGCACAGATAGGCGGATTCTTGGTCGGGCTATCAATGAAGGGTGAAACGGTTACTGAAATTATAGCTGCTGCAAAAGTAATGCGCTCTCTAGCCAAAGGCGTAACTGTTAACAAGTCAGATCACCTGGTTGATACATGCGGAACTGGTGGAGACGGATTAGGGCTATTCAATATATCCACCGCATGTGCTTTTGTTGTCGCTGCTGCAGGTGGCCAAGTTGCCAAGCATGGCAATCGCAGTATATCCTCAAAATCTGGGAGCGCTGATGTACTAGAAGCTGCCGGTGTAAATCTTGATATGAGTGCTGAAAATATTGGCAATTGTGTTGATAATATTGGCGTTGGTTTTATGTTTGCTCCAGCGCACCACTCTGCAATGAAGTATGCGATTGGGCCACGAAAAGAGCTTGCGGTTAGGTCAATTTTTAATGTTTTGGGTCCCTTAACAAATCCAGCTAAGGCACCAAATCAGGTCATGGGGGTTTTCGATAAATCACTGGTTGAACCTATAGCAAATGTACTAAAAGGTCTCGGTTCAAATCACGTTATGGTGGTTCATTCCAATGATGGTCTGGACGAAATATCAATTGCTGATGACACCTACATTGCCGAGCTAAGAGATGGGCAGGTGGCAACATACACAATCAATCCTATTGACTTTGGTTTGCCTTTGGGTGATTTAAATGATATTACTGCTGAAGATCCCCAAGACTCATTGAATTTAATACAAAAAGCCCTAGATGGTAAAGATGGAGCGGCAAAAAATATTATTGCGATAAATTCTGGAGCCGCTATTTATGTTTGTGGCCTCGCAGACTCTTTACAAGATGGTATAGACAAGGCCATAGAGATTCTTAATAACGGCTCTGCTCACCAGAAGCTAGACGACCTAGTCAAAGAGAGTACTGGTTACTAGTGGTGGTTAGTGATATGAATAAAGATACCAACCTTATATGGATAGACTTAGAGATGACCGGCCTTATTCCCGATAAAGATGTAATAATTGAAATCGCAACCATTGTTACCGATTCCAAACTCAATACTATAGCTGAAGGGCCATCATTGGCAATACATCAAAAGTCTGAATTATTAAAGGGTATGGACGAGTGGAACACCAGACAACATAATAATTCTGGCCTAGTTAGCAGGGTCAAAGATAGTACTATATCTACAAAACAAGCCGAAATACAAACTCTAGAATTTTTACAACACTACGTAAACCCTGGAGTCTCGCCTATGTGTGGCAATACTATTTGTCAGGATCGCAGATTCTTGTATAGATACATGCCCAAGCTGGAGCAATTTTTTCACTATAGGCATATTGATGTATCTACTATAAAAGAGCTAGTGTCTCGCTGGAAACCTGAATCAGTTAGGCAATTAAAGAAAGAATCTGCACATCTCGCTCTATCAGATATACGCGACTCTATTGAAGAGCTAAAATACTATCGAGATAATTTCATAAATGTCTAAAACCTGGCTTGCCCCCGCCAAAATTAATCTTTTTTTACATATAAATTCTAGAAGGAGTGATGGCTATCATAATCTTCAAACAATCTTCCAGTTAATAGATTATTGTGATGAATTGACATTTGATATTACTAAGGATGGATTAATAAATAGAATAGATGGCAACAAAAACGTCAAAGAGGATCAAGACCTAATAATAAAGGCTGCAAAGATGTTACAGCAGGAAACAGATGTAGGCCTAGGTGTAAATATTTCAATTACAAAAAATATCCCTTCTGGTAGTGGCCTAGGTGGTGGAAGCTCTAACGCAGCAACAACACTTATTGCACTAAATGAACTCTGGAACACTAAACTTTCTGAGTCTAAGTTAATGCAAATTGGACTAGCACTTGGTGCAGACGTGCCAATATTTATTAAGGGTAGAAGTGCATGGGCAGGCGGTGTTGGTGATGTATTAACTGCGATGAACCTTCCTCAACACTTTTTTCTAGTAGTCTCTATCAATAAACATATTTCCACAAAAGAAATTTTCTCACATAAAGCATTGACAATGACCCCACAGATAGGGAAAATATCGAACTTCTCTGAGCTGATTGAACCACACAATGACTGTCTTCAAGCAGCAATCGAACTTGAGAGTGAGATTTTAGAGGTAATTAACCATCTAAAATCAAGCTATGGCGCCCTATACGGCCCCAGAATGACTGGCACAGGTAGCTGCGTTTTTCTAGAGTTTGAGAATAAAAGAGATGCTATGGTAGCTTACAACAATCTACCAAAGAAATGGTCGGGTTTTCAAGCAAAAGCTATAAATACCTCTCCAGTATACAGTCACACTTAGATTATTATGGTGTGGCTACATTAATGGGCTGTCGCCAAGCGGTAAGGCAACGGGTTTTGATCCCGTCATGCGCAGGTTCAAATCCTGCCAGCCCAGCCATAATAGCCTGATAATCATTAACATATATTGTGCCTAGGTGAATTTATCCGAAAGATTTCTTTATTTCCTCAAACTTTGCAGTTATAGCATACACATTTTTGTATCCCATCTGCTTCAAGGTGAGAGCTGATAGTGATGCTCTGCCTCCGCCTCCACAGTGAGTTAATATCAAAGTATTTGTTTCTGGGCATACTTTAGCTATTTTCATTTCAAGCAATCCGCGAGATATATTTATAGAAACATTGAGTTTGGATTTATCTGCACTTTTAGCTTCACGTACATCAATAATTAGTGCTTTCTTCGCAGAATCATAAAGATCCTTCGCAGTAACCACATCAACACAATCAACCTTGGTTTGGGCTTGCTTAATTAATTCATCGGCAGTTTTTATCATAATAATTTAGTTGAATTTTTATAAAGTATATTTTACTATTAGTTAATAACTATATAGAAATAATATAAAAAAAGCGTCAGATATTTCACCCTTAAAGGCAATTCATATTATTTAATCAACAATACTTACTATGGCCTTTTATATTTACTAATATTTGTTAACTTATTACTGACATAAGTTTGTATAATTAACATCTCTAAACCTCTATATATAGTTATGTCGCTCGATACAATTAAAATATTTAGCGGGAACGCGAACCCTGAGCTTTCAGGTGATATCATATCCAGTTTAGGTGTAGCCCAGGGAAGAGCCTATGTTGGCAAATTTAAAGACGGCGAATCGCAAGTTGAAATTTTAGAAAATGTGCGAGGTTGCGACGTGTTTATTATTCAACCTACATGTGGTCCGTCTCCTGCAGAAACTTTAATGGAATTATTGATTATAGTTGATGCCCTTAAGCGATCATCTACAAAAAGAATTACTGCAGTTGTTCCTTACTTTGGTTACGCCAGACAAGACAGGAGGTCTCGCCTCACAAGGGTGCCAATTACTGCAAAATTGGCGGCCAAGATGTTAGAGGCTGCTGGAGTTGACAGGATACTTACAGTTGATTTACATGCCGACCAAATTCAAGGATTTTTTAATATTCCTATAGACAATATTTATGCACAGCCTGTTATGGTAAGTGATATCTTATCTAAGAACTATCAAAATGTTGTTATAGTCTCGCCTGACGTTGGAGGTGTTGTTCGTGCAAGGGCCGCAGCAAAGCGTATCAATGATGCAGATCTTGCAATTATTGACAAGAGGCGCCCAGAACCGAACAAGGTCGAGATAATGAATGTAATTGGTAGAGTACGAGACCATACCTGTATCATTATTGACGATATGGTTGATACTGCTGGTACGCTATGTCAAGCGGCCAGCATTCTTAAGTCTAAAGGGGCGACGAAAGTTGTTGCATATGCTACTCACGCTGTGCTTTCAGGTAACGCAATAAGCAGTATTCAAGACTCTGAACTCGATGAGCTGGTTACAACTAACACCATTCCTCTGACGCGTGATGCAGTAAACTGTAAAAAAATTCGACAATTATCAATAGCACCAACCTTAGCAGATGTCATAAGACGCATAAGTGATGAGAAGTCTATAAGTGCTATTTATGACGATAGCAAGTAAATCGCATATAGCATAAGGCTATGATTTACTAATAAATTATTATGTATAATTCACCCCTTAGCTCAAATAATAGAGCCCTCATAAACACTAACTAGAACTTTTCTCTATGAAAACCACTACTAAAGCACACAAGCAAGCACTTCAACAACTTATCATGGCAGGTAAAGAACAGGGTTACTTAACATTCTCTGACATTAATGATTTACTGCCACAAGACCTATTAACTCAGGAGCAGATAGAACCAATCGTCTCTATACTTGAGGAACTAGACATAGTTGTATCTGATGAAGTTCCAGATGCAGATACTTTGGTTGTTGAGTCTGGGGCCAAAGCACAGTCAACCTCTGCCGAAGCTGCTATAGCTGCACTTGCTGCACTTGACTCTGAATTTGGCAGAACAACTGACCCAGTTAGGATGTATATGCGCGAGATGGGCGTAGTTGAGCTTTTAGAGCAAGAAGATGAAATTAGAATTGCAAAAGAAATTGAGTCGGGAGTTTTTGAAATTATGCAAGGAATTACCTTGTACCCTGAAATAACTGATATCTTTTTTAAAGCTCACACTAGGCTCGAAGAAGGTAAATGTAAGATAACAGATGTAATTATTGGTTACCAAGGCGACGCTGAAGAGTTTGCAGAAAAAAAGGCTGCTTTCGATGCTGGTGAGTTTGATGATGATGAGGAGTACGAAGAATTAGAAGAGCTTGAGTACGCTGGACCGAATGAGGAAGCTGTATACGAGAGATTTGCAAAAATTCAAAAATATTCAGAAAGCTATCAAAAAAACAATAAAAAACTCAACTTCAGAGACAATAAAACTGTCAAAACTAGGCAAAAATTATCTGAATCACTGGCTGACCTTAGGCTAGCACCTAAACTGGTCAGTACTATGATGGAAATCGTTCGTAATCAAATAGAGTTAGTTAAAACTCAAGAAAAAACCATCCAAAAGATATGTCTAAATTCAGGCATGGATAAGAAGCAGTTTTTCGATTCTTTCCCCGGAAATGAAACTAATTTTGAGTGGCTAAAGGATACAATATTCTCTAAGTCGATAGACACTTCCGATTTAAATCAAATTTATTACGCACAAAAAAACCTTCTAGCCTACGAAGAAAAGATGGAATTGACTATTTCTGAGCTTAAAGAAATTAATAAAATGTATAGGCGTGGTGACCGTCGCGCTAAACAAGCCAAAAGCCAAATGATTGAAGCCAACCTAAGACTGGTTATATCAATAGCAAAAAAATATGCGAACCGTGGCCTGCAGTTCCTAGACCTTATACAAGAAGGCAACGTAGGGCTGATGAAGGCTGTTGACAAGTTTGAGTACCGCCGAGGATACAAATTCTCTACATATGCAACATGGTGGATACGCCAAGCCATTACTCGCTCTATTGCTGACCAGGCTCGAACTATCCGTATACCAGTACACATGATAGAAACAATTAATAAACTGAATCGTGTGCGTAGGCAATTATTACAAAAATTTGGTAGAGAGGCGACTCCAGAGGAATTAGCAGTTGAAATGGAGCTACCTGAATACAAGATTATAAAAATTTTAAAAATTGCTAAGGAGCCACTATCAATGGAGACTCCTGTTGGTGATGACGAGGATTCAAATATTGGTGACTTTATAGAGGACACTAACCTGTCATCTCCTGTAGAGACCACCACCAAAGAAAGCCTAAGAGAGACCACAGGTGAGCTACTTTCTAACCTTTCCCCGAGAGAGGCAAAGGTTTTAAAAATGAGATTTGGTATCGATATGAATACTGACCATACACTCGAAGAGGTTGGCCGTCAATTTGACGTTACCCGTGAACGGATTCGACAAATTGAAGCTAAAGCGTTACGAAAGCTGAGACACCCCTCACGTGCCCACAAATTGCAAAGCTTCTTAGAGTAAAATAATACCCTTTTAGGGCCTATAGCTCAGCTGGTTAGAGCAATCGACTCATAATCGATTGGTCCTTGGTTCAAGTCCAAGTAGGCCCACCATTTTTATTATATTGCTTTCACTAAAATGTGCTGGCTGTTAATCATAGCTTATTATTAATATAATGTTCGATGCAATAATTCCTGAACTCATAACGCTGACACGGGTAGTTGGCAAGAACATAATGTCTTACTATAAAGGCGAAGTGAGCTTTGATATTAAGGACGACAATACACCACTTACGATAGTAGATAAAAAATCTCATGACTTGATTGTAGATGGTCTAAATAAGATAACTCCTGGTTTAGAAATACTGTCAGAAGAGTCAGAAGGCATTACCTTTGAGGAGCGCTCAACTTGGCAGGAGTATTGGTTAATCGATCCTCTTGATGGGACCCGCGACTTTCTTGAAGAGACAGGAGAATTTTGTATCTGTATAGCCTATATAAAAAACAATAAACCAATATTTGGTATGATCTATTCCCCAGTTAGCAGTACTCACTACTATACTAATGACTCTGGCAAAACAATTAAGGAGTGCAACAACAATAGGCAGCTACTTGAAGTCAAAAAACCATCTACACCAATAAGAGTAGTGGTTGGTCAGCATTCCGCAAATAATATGCGCCTACTATCTTACCTCAACAAAAACAATATTGAAAACGTCAATAAATTGGGTAGTGCACTAAAGTTTTGCGCTATTGCTGAGGGGTTGTATGATTATTACCCAAGGTTCGGTCCATGCTCTGAATGGGACACAGCTGCAGGTGTGTGTATATTAGAGTGTGCAGGGGGTCGGGTAGTAGATATAAACAATGAGTCTTTACTTTACAACACCAAAGAGGACCTAACAAGCCCAGTATTCTTTGCCTCAGGTAAACCTTAGGGATAGGTCAACTGCACTAACGTTCTTAGTGATTGCGCCAATAGATATGTAATCAACACCAGTCTCAGCAATACTTACAATGTTGTCTTCATCTATATTGCCAGATGCCTCTAATTGGGTAATATTTTTTGCCATTTCAACCGCACTCATAAGCATGCCTTTGGAAAAATTATCACAAAGAATTCTCGATATGCCATTCACTTTTAATGCTTCACTTAGTTGAGATAAATCTTCAACCTCAATAATTATAGGTAGTTTCGGATAATTGTTAAGTGATGACTCGACTGCAGACTTGATCGAGCCTAATCTCTGTATATGGTTTTCCTTTAACATAACGCAATCATAAAGGCCCATACGGTGGTTCACTCCCCCTCCACACCTTACTGCATATTTCTGAGCTAATCTCAATCCTGGAATGGTCTTTCTGGTGTCCAATAAGAGTGCCTTTGTGTGTGATATCTTATCTATCAATAGTCTAGTTTTGGTTGCGGTTGAGCTAAGTGTTTGTAGAAAATTAAGTGCTACACGCTCTGCAGATATAATGGACTTAGATGAGCCTTGAATTGTGCATAAAGACTGGTTCTCAATTACACTTGATCCATCCACCACAGACCAGCTGGAGACCAGTGAACTGTCTACTTGATTGAAGGCCTCTTTGGCATAATCGATTCCGCATATAATCGCAGGCTCCCTAACCTTAATCTTGGCAATGACAGTTGAATCATTAATAAGTTTGGCGGAAACATCTCCTGAGCCGATATCCTCCTGTAATGCTAATCTAACTGTGTCTTGTATGTTATTTATCATATATTAAATCTATAACTGCTCTTGCCGACTCTTCACTAGAGTCACGCTTGAGCTGTGAATGTATCTTAGAGAATTCTTTAATAAGGCGACTATTGTCTTTAGATAATATGTCAAGCGCATGACTTGCAATGCTATCCCCGTTAGCTTCATCTTGTATGAGCTCTGGAACAAGTAATTTATTAGCAATGACATTAGGCAGGGATATGTAAGGGCTCTTTATTAGACGGGACATTATATAAAAACTTAAGGCAGACAGTTTGTATACTACAACCATAGGAACTCCAACTAGAGCAACTTCCAAGGTGGCTGTACCAGAGGCCACCAAAACTAAGTCTGATTTTGTTATCCAATCATGTGAATTGCCTATAGAAACTTCTACATCAAACCCCCTAGCATGATCCGATACAAATTCAAGCATATCGTTATTAGCCAATACTAGTTTAAATATTAGCTCTTTGTCATTTCTTGACATTATCCTTGCAGCTGAAAGCATCTCTGGCAGTATCTTGCTCACTTCACTATCACGTGAACCTGGCATCATCAGTACCACTTTGCTCGCAATGTGACCAGTTCTTGGCTGTAATTCCTGTGCCAATGGGTGCCCAACAAATACCGCTTTCTGATTGTGTGATTTATAATAATCAATTTCGAAAGGGAAAACACAGAGTACCAAATCAGTTGACTTTTTAATTTTCTTTATACGGCCACCACGCCAAGCCCAAACGGAAGGAGAAATATAGTGCACCGTTTTAACCCCACGCCTTTTTAATTTCCTTTCAATAGCAAAATTAAAGTCTGGTGCGTCTACACCTATAAACACTTCTGGCTTAGTGTTAGAAAAATGATCAATAATAACTTTACGCAAACGTAATAATGATGGGAGCTTTTTGAGGACTTCACTAAAGCCCATCACATTGACCAACTTCATATCCCAAAGCTTGTCGCAACCAGATGCAGTCATCTTTTCTCCGGCCAGGCCTTGTATCTGTATCTGCGGGTTTTGTGACCGAAGTGATTCAACCAACTTCGAGGCAATCAGGTCACCTGAGGTTTCTGCGGCGCTTATTGCAATCTTCATACAAAGTTCTATTTGCGTGGTAGCACTATTACTGGGTCTTCTTCAAAAGGTCGATAGATTAGGACAACGTTTCCAATTACTTGTACTAATTGAGATTTTGAATACTCAATAATTTTGTTAACTATACTTTTTTTATCTTCCCTATCATCAGTGCGAACTTTTACTTTAAGTAGCTCATGCCTAGACATGGTCGACTCTAATTCCAATAACACTGCATCACTCAGTCCATGTTGACCAACCATAACAACCGGTTTTAGGTTGTGGCCCATTGACCTTAAGTATTTCTTTTGGTTGTTGGTTAAGTTATGCATCTAAGATTCTCTCCTTATTAAACAATTCGGATATAGTTTCACGTTCTCGTATTAATGTGTGCTGATTTCCGGACACCATAACTTCAGCAACACGTGGTCTGGTGTTGTAATTAGAGCTCATAGAGTAACTATAAGCTCCTGCAGACATAAATGCCAGATAGTCACCTTCAGCAATAGTCAATACTCTATTTTTTGCTAAAAAGTCCCCAGTCTCACATATCGGCCCAACTATATCCCAGGACCCATCTACACCCTCACCACTCTGCATTACAGCAGTAACTTTGTGGTAAGCACTATAAAGTGAGGGCCGTAATAAGTCATTCATGGCACCATCAACTATAGCAAATGACTTGTTGGCATTCTTCTTTAAGTATTCAACCTTGGTAACAAAAATTCCTGCATTCCCAACAATAGATCGGCCAGGTTCAACCAATATTGTTAGGTCTTTGACTCTTTCTAACACTTCACTAATGTAGCCATCTATGTTGACTGCAATTGTTTGGTTGTTATTATAATTTACACCAACACCTCCGCCTATATCCAGATGCCCTATGGTAATACCTTCATTATTAAGTTTACTAATTAAATCAAGCGCCTTATCGAGTGCATCCATGAATGGTGATACTTCAGTAATTTGTGAACCTATATGGTAGTCCAAACCGCACACTTTAATAGCGCTGGATTGGTCAGCCTTGCGGTATAACAAAATGGCCTCCTCAATATCAACTCCGAATTTATTCTCTTTCAAGCCTGTAGAAATGTATGGATGAGTTTTGGCGTCAACATCGGGATTAACCCTTATAGATACTGGCGCAACAATGCCAACAGATTCTGCAACAGAGCAGATTCTATCTAGCTCTGAAGCAGACTCAACATTGAAACAAAAAATGCCTACATCTAATGCCTCTTGAATTTCTTTGCGACTCTTGCCAACTCCAGAAAAAACACACTTACTTGGTTCGCCTCCAGCAGCAATAACTCTGTGCAGTTCCCCTATAGAAACAATGTCGAATCCTGATCCTAACCTTGCCAGCACATTTAGCACTGCTAGGTTAGAGTTTGACTTAACTGAGTAACATATCAGGTTAGGGTGATCTCCAAATGCTGTATTGTATTGTTGCCAATTTGATTCAATCTCAGAACGGGAGTAGATATAAAGTGGTGAGCCGTACTGTGACATTAAATCTGTAACCGATACAGATTCAGTATGCAAACCTCCATTAATGAATGAAAAAGTGTCCAACTTTACTAAAGGCTAAGAGGTTATTGAGCTTTCAGGTGTAACTGGCACTAAGTCTCCCATTCTGCCGCATGCAGATAGGCTAATTATTGCAACTGTTAATATTAAAACTGCCATTATTCTTTTCATGTATATAAACCCTTGTTTTCTACGCAAGACTCCATTTTACAGTAATTCTTTAAGTAGTAACATGAACGAATATCGACTGATGTTGTAGGCTCCTAGCCTTTTTAAGTGGTCATTTTCTACTTGACAATCTATTAATTTATAATTCAGATTTTGTATTAGATATACGAGCGCAACCTTTGATGCGTTGGCACTAATTGAGAACATAGATTCACCAAAAAATACTTCGCCCAAAACAACCCCATATAGACCACCTACTAGCTCCCCTCTATCGTATACCTCAACCGAACGTGCGAAACCTTTTTCGTGCAATTCTATATACGCGTCAACCATATTGTCATCTATCCATGTTCCGGTTTGGGTTGACCTAGTGATGTTTTTGCATTGTTTTATTACCTTAGCAAAATTACAATCTATCAAAATTTCAAACCTATTTGAGCGAATAATTTTTCTTAAGCTTTTAGACACATGCAAACTCTTTGAAGTTATCACCATTCTGGGGTTTGGGCTATACCATAGCACTGGCTCTCCCTCACCGTACCATGGAAAGATGCCACTCGAATATGCCTCTATCAATCTATTAGTAGAGAGCTCGCCTCCAACTGCAATCAGTCCGTTAGGTTCTTCTAGTGAAAGGCTAACTGAAGGGAATGGCGTGTCATCAGATGCCAGGTAAAAACTTTTTGGAATTTCGACCACAACGATATAAGCAATAAGTAAGCAATATTTATCTGTTACTTAGTATTTCTTTAGCCATATATAGGGCCGCTATACTCCTAGACTCTGTCAACTCATCGTTGTACACAAGGGCCTCCAGATCTGACAACTTGTGTTCTACTATCTCAAGTGGCTCTGGTTCGTCTCCTTCAGCACTGGCTTGATATAAATCTTCTGCCAAAATAATATTCGTAGTGCTTGACTGATAACCAGGAGCAAGTGTCATAGTTTTAAGGAAGGTCATTTTATTTGCACCATAACCTACCTCCTCCATTAGCTCCCTGTTGGCAGCCTCAATGTGGGTCTCACCGTCATCAATTTTTCCTTTGGGTAGTGCCAATTCATAGCGATCAGTTCCACCTGAATATTCATAAATCATTAATACCGTATTGTCATCGAGCAAAGGTACCACCAAAACAGCGCTATTGTCTGGTGGCCTCAAACGTTCATATTGCCTCTTTACTCCATTAGAAAATTCTAAGTCTACAGACTCGATATTAAATAAACGTGTTCTGGCTATTGTTTCAATTTTTAGAATAGTCGGTTTTTTCCTCATGGTCGAATTATATCATTAGGGTAAAATTACTTTAGCTTTAGTAACTTATATAAATATGTAATGAAAAAAATAATATTTCTAATAATATCAACACTATCAACAATAACAAATGCATGGATTATTGATGGAGTTGGTGATTACAAATTCGAGCAAATAAACGATAGCGTATATGTCATGCATGGTCCTTTAGGTGAGCCCAGCTATAAGAATTTCGGCTTCATGAATAACCCTGGAATTGTGGTTGGGAATGATGGCGTTACGGTGATTGATCCGGGTAGCACTTACCAGGTAGGAGTAAAGGTAATTCAGGAGATTGAGATAATAACTAATAAACCTATCTTAGCTGTATTCAACACTCACGTTCATGGTGACCATTGGCTAGGAAACCAGGCCGTTATTGAAAAATACCCAAACGCTAAAATATATGCCCACCCCCAAATGATAGCCCAAGCAATATCAAGTGAAGGCGAGATGTGGGTTGAGATAATGAGCAATATGACTGAAGGATTATCAAATGGAACAAGTGCGATTTATCCAACTGAAGAGACCTCACACTTAGAAAACATTAATATTGGATCTGAAACATTTATTATCCATAGCCCAACCAAGAAGGCTCACACCAATACTGACATAATGATTGAGCATCTGAATAGTGGCACATTGTTCCTAGGAGACAACGACACCGTTGATAGGCTTGCAAGGTTTGGTAGCACTTCAGATATGCATAGTAATATTGATACACTTAAGTACGCAATAGATCTGAATCTTACTAACTACATACCAGGGCATGGACCATCTGGAAGTGCGGACACTTCGGTGCTACCTTTTTTGAATTATCTTGTTAAAGTCAGGGAGGAGGTAATCAAGGGATACGAGGAGGACCTGTCAGACTACGAAATAAAGCCTTTAGCTATTAATGCCCTTGAAGAATATGCTGAATGGTCTGGGTTTGAACAACAAATCGGACTACACATCAACAAGATGCTCATGGAAATTGAAAATATAGATTTCTAAAAGCTTAATGAGTTTAGTTGATTTCCGTTTGTATCAAAATTATTCGGATTAAGCCAGTCCTCGTAAGCACTCTTTATTTTCGGCCATTCAGAATCGATAATTGAATACCAGGCGGTATCTCTGTTTCTGCCCTTGTATATAGTTGCTTGACGAAAGATACCCTCAAAGGTAAACCCAAAACGACCAGCAGCACGGCATGATCTTGCATTTAGAGCATCACACTTCCATTCATAGCGCCTATAACCGAGCTCATCAAATACCCTAGACATCATCAAATACATAGCCTCTGTAGCTACACATGTTCTTTGCATTTTATTTGAATAATGAATATGCCCTACCTCTATAACTCCAACTATTGGCACAATCCTGAGATAGCTCGCCATGCCTAAGGCTTTGTTAGTTTCTTTGTCAATGATAACTTGAAACTGTGGGTCATCACCTAGACAGCACTCTTCCAACCAAACACTGAAAGATTTAACGTTGTCGAATGGACCGTAAGGAAGATAAGTCCAATTATATTCATCTGAATCCTCGATGAAGGCACTAAATAGTTGTTCCGAGTGCTTGTCAATCGATAGAGGCTCTAAGTTGCAATATTGCCCATACATATTTTTTTGTGGTGGCTTCTGGCAAACCTCCCAGTTGGGCATTAAAAAACCAGTTTCTTGACCGTTATTGTTTATTATAGACATACAATATTCCTCTAAAAGTAAGACGCAACAACACTAACAGAAACATACACTAATGGCAAAGAAATGGCAACAATAAATACCGCCATCAACAAAAACATGTCTTTACTTACTTTTGGTTGCTCCGATAAATCGAAGTTTGTTGTTGACAGTTTATCTGTATCCTTTGCTATTACAGGAAACAGCTTCCTATTCTCCCAACACTCCCAATATAGAATATATACAAGCATAACGACAATTATTAATACCGATTGTGGCCTATGAATAAAAATATCGTAATGAAAAACAAACATCAGAATACTGAAAATAGAAGACAGTAACTGGCCGGGAATGTAATAAGCGCCTCGCTTTGAAAAAACAGATATGGTAAAAAATGCACTAACTGCAATCATTCCACAATAAAAAATCGCCCAAAAAGGCATGCTTTATCGAAACTCTATATAGCTACAAAAGATTCTTACCATCAAAGATGTCTATCTGTAACTTGTCTACATCTATACCATCAAGGCATCCAAGATTAACACGGAATTGTCCCGGAGCCCTAACAGTTTCTAGGAATGGGTGAATTCCACATTTGTTACAAAAGTAGTGCTTAGCAATTTTTGTATCAAATTGATAAAGCCCCATTGAATCGTCATTGGCATTTATATTTAGCTTGTCTTTTGATAGAGTGAACTTAGAAAGAGCTGAACCTCTGCGCTCACAATAGGAACATGTACAACGTAGGCCTGAAGTTATATCTTCCTCTTCAAATGAAAATGTTACAGAGCCGCAGTGACAACTTCCTTGAAATTTTTTCATATACAATTCCCCCTATGTATTAATTTAATTACCTTACAGGCATCTGGTATGTTACAAAGTCAATGGTGCCTGAAATCTTATCATAAACTGCACGAGCCCTACTATTATCTGTTGCAGTTATCCAGCGAACGTACTGCCAATCGTTTTTCTTTGCATCCTCATTTAGTGCCTTAAATAAGGACTGGACTGCTCCACCCCCTCTATTATCAGGACTAACATAAAGGTCATCCAAAAAACCTACCAATATACCCCTTAAAGGCGAAGGCATCTGGCGGTAATGCATAAACCCTACCATTTCTCCGTCTTCTGTTTTTGCGCTAAGGGCATAAAATTCCATTTCTTCATCAAATATCCATTCCCAAACCTGATGAAGTATCTCGTCATTCATTGGCATCTGATAAAAGTCAGCATAACCCTTATATAGTTCCTGCCACTGAACATAATCATCACTATTTAACTTCTCTACTAGCATAGCATGTACCCTTTGGTTAATAATGTTTATATCTTTTTAAGCTCCTCATAGAGCATCAGGGCTGATGTGTCACTTCTGTCATGACTATTGTTCATAAGAAATACATATCTATCATAAACTTCACTAACAAGTGGGAGCTGTGTTTTATTGTCTTTCGCCCTATCCAAACAGTAGCCCAAATCTTTTACCATCCACTTTATTGCAAACCCGAAATCAAAATCTCGCTTGTGCATTGTTTCTGCACGATTAACCATTTGCCATGACTGTGCCGCTCCTCCGGATATTGCTGACAATAGGCTGTCAATGTCTATGCCTTCTGATTCGGCAAATAGCAGTCCCTCTGACAATCCTTGTAGTACACCTGCTATGCATATCTGGTTTACCATTTTTGCAAGCTGCCCATAGCCAGAATTTCCCATATAACTAATGTTTTTTGAGTAAGAATCAATTAAATACTCAACAGAATCTAAGGTTTGTTGATTGCCGCCTACCATCACACTTAGTACCCCATTTATAGCCCCTGCCTCTCCCCCACTGACTGGTGCGTCAATAAAACCGACATCGATTTGTTTTAGCGAATCGTTAAGTTTTTGTGCTAATTTATAAGATGTGGTTGTGTGGTCAATAAGTACTGAGCCTTTCTTTAAGTGCTTATATATGCCTTCACTGGAGAATACAATTTCCTCCATGTCTTCATCCTTACCAGAACAAACAATAATAACTTCTGCATCTGAAACTGCCTGCTCTAAGGATTCTGCATACTTTCCACCAAACTCGTCTCTCCATACTAAAGATTTTTCAGTGGTTCTATTGTATACAAGTAAATCAGCCCTTCCAGACTTTAGAATGTGCCCTGCCATATGGTAACCCATAACCCCAAGACCTATAAAGCTAACCTTAGTTAGTTTGCTCATATCTCACCGATACTTTATTAAATTAGAAATGATTATACGTCAATAATAAGCCTTACCAATGGGTGAGGTATTTAATAAAACAGGATAGCTAGTTTTGTAAATATCCAGCTCAATAAAAGATTTAAGAGCTGGATTAAAATGATTGTTGAATCTTATAGTAAAGGCGCAATAACTAAACTTACTATTGCCATCACATTTATAAGAATATTCATTGACGGCCCTGAGGTGTCCTTGAACGGGTCTCCAACTGTATCCCCAACAACAGTTGCTGCATGAGTTTCTGACCCTTTTCCACCAAAGTTACCCTTCTCCACATGCTTCTTGGCATTGTCCCATGCCCCTCCAGCATTAGCCATCATTAAGGCCATTAGTACGCAACCTAAAAGGGCACCGCCAAGCATACCTCCTAATGACTCAGCACCGATACCAAAACCAACAATTACTGGTGCCGCAACAGCAATAACTCCGGGCAGTATCATTTTCTTGAGCGCTGCAGATGTTGCAATATCAACACATTTTGCAGTGTCTGGTTCAGCTTTACCCTCTAGGAGTCCTGGGATTTCTTTAAACTGCCTTCTGATTTCTTTTATCATTTCAAAGGCAGTGTCACCAACAGCTGTCATTGTTATGGCCGAGATTAAGAACGGTATTGTTCCACCAATAAACATACCTATTAGAACATTAGCACTATTTAGCTGAAGCAGGAAGCCTTCAGTATTTGCACTAACAGTTTCAACATAAGCTGTAATTATTGCCAACGCCGCTAGTGCTGCTGCACCTATCGCGAAACCTTTACCAATAGCGGCTGTTGTGTTTCCTAACTCATCTAACGAATCTGTAATCTTTCGAGTTTCTTCACCCAGACCAGCCATCTCAGCAATGCCTCCAGCATTATCAGCGATCGGGCCATAAGCATCAATTGCCATAGTCATACCTACAGTGGCTAGCATGCCAATTGCAGCAATACCAACTCCATACAGTCCTACAAAATAATTAGCAACAAAGATAATCAGGCAGATCATAAGTACAGGAATCACTACGGACTGCATGCCTATAGCTAGACCTTTAATCATTACCGTTGCGGGTCCAGTTTCACCTGCTTTCGCGATATCTATAATCGGCTGCCCAGCGGTATAGTATTCCGTCACTAAACCGATAATAATACCGCCTATACTGCCCATCAACACAGCGGCCCAAATATCGTTAATAACATCAAGTTTGTCTATTAAAAAGTATGACGTTATGATAAAAAGTATAGCAGAACCTATCGTTCCAGTTCTTAGAGCAGACTCTGGTGACCTATTAGAAGACAGTTTAACAACTATAATGCCAATTATTGAGCATACTAGTCCTAACGAAGCAAGCGCTAAAGGCAAGAACATGAGTTCAGATTGCACTCCCAGCGCATCCCCTGTTAGGGTTGCTGCAATCGCAATAGTAGCAATCATGGAGCCGCAGTATGACTCAAAAATATCTGAACCCATACCTGCAATATCACCTACATTATCGCCCACATTATCAGCAATTACACCAGGATTACGTGGATCGTCTTCAGGTATACCTGCCTCTAATTTTCCTACAAGGTCAGCACCTACATCAGCACTCTTGGTAAAAATACCCCCGCCAACACGTGAGAATAGAGCCACAACTGAAGCACCCATTGCAAATCCGTGTAGAGCATGTGAGTGTGTTTCGCCATAAAAATAATATAGTCCGCCCAGCCCTAAAAGACCTAGAGCAGCAACTGACAGCCCCATAACAGAGCCACCAAAGAATGCAACCTTGAGTGCTGCAGCGCTACCATGGTCATGTGCAGCTTGAGTAGTTCTAACATTTGCAAGTGTTGCTGTATTCATACCGATATAGCCAGCAGATGCAGATGAAACAGCACCAACTATAAAGCATAGGGCGCTTTCAAAACCTAGAAATATGTACATAAGTATGAGTAATATCAAAGCGAATATGCTTAGCATTTTGTATTCTCTTGCCATAAATGCAATAGCGCCAATATGGATTTGTTCGCCAATTTTTTCTACTTGCCCACTACCGCCTGGCTGCTTTACAATCCATTGATAGATAACAACCACAATAATCAACCCTAACACGCCAAGAGATGGCGCTATGATATTTATGTTATATTCCACTGTGTACTCTCCCAAGTATGATGTTAAGATTTTTTGCCATTAAGGCTTATCAAATATATGTAAATGTACTACATTATTTGCATTGTCGCCATATTACCTTATGACATACAAAATGTGGGAAAATTATAATCAAATCAACTTGAAACTAACTAACTATTAATAATTAATTTCAACATATGAATTATTTAAAAGAATGCATAAGACTGATATAGTAAAAACTATCTTGCCAACTCTATTTCTTGCCGTACCTTGCAACTTCCTCTGGATCACTTTGCTTGGGCTTTGAGAAGAATTCCTGGATCATAGGAATAAAAAATTCAATGTCCTCGTTGTCATAGTCAGGATCAAAACAGTTTTGGTCATAAAGCTGGCAAAAGTTCACAGCGTCTTCATACCATATATGTGATTTGAATTGCTCTCTAGTGTTTCTGTCGCCCCCACAGTGGTGAGCATAGTAATACATTTGGAAGACCCCATGGTGCTTGATAACCCAATAAGTTTTTTCTGAAACGAATGGCCTAAGGATAGCCGCAGCCATCTCTGAGTGTGAATAAGTAGCAAGCTCATCGCCAATATCATGGAACAATACAGCCATAACCATCTCTATAGATTCCCCTGCACGATGCGCTCTAGTTGCGCCTTGTAGAGAGTGCTCAAGACGAGAAATGTTATAGCCAGATAAGCTATCGCCAAGCTTGAGTAATGCATCCACCAGCCTATCTGGTAGTTTGGACTTGTATTGTAATTCTAATTGATCAAGAAAGGCATACTCTGCAGCAGTGCCATTTTCCAATTTTGTAAAACTGACTTTTTCCATTGCTGTGTGCTAAATAAATGTTACTTTACACCATCTGATAATAGTATAGAAATTAATTAATGATTTTCCCAAGCAACACAAACATGAAGGCAGCTGTTAATCAAAGAAGCCATCCATATGAAGCTCTGTAAGCTCACTAAAGCCGCCAATACATTTGCCGTCAATTATAATTTGAGGTACGGTCCTAGCTCCGTCTGTTACTTTAGAAAATTCTACCAATAATAACCTATCAGTATCTATCATCTTTACCTCGAAAGGAAGGTTCCATTTAGTCAACAAGTCTTTAGCTTTGACACAAATTGGGCAGCTATTCGTTGAGTAAACCACAATATTCATTTCAGTGCACTCACAACTAAATCACCCATCTCATTGGTTCCTACAACTTTGTCTCCTTGAGAGGCTATATCTTTTGTGCGATATCCTTGGTCAAGAACGGTATTTACTGCACTTTCAATCTTATCAGCGATCTCAATTTGGCTTAGTGAATAGCGCAGCATCATAGAAACTGACAGTATAGTGGCTAGGGGGTTAGCTAAATCTTGCCCTGCAATGTCTGGAGCGGAGCCATGAATTGGTTCATACATTCCGTAATTGTCTTTATTTAGTGATGCAGAAGGCAGCATACCTATGGACCCAGTCAACATAGCAGCACAGTCAGACAGGATGTCTCCAAACAGGTTAGAGGTTACCATGACATCAAACTGCTTAGGCGCACGAACTAGCTGCATTGCAGCGTTGTCAGCATACATGTGTGACAACTCAACGTCTGGGTACTCTTTGGCAACACTCTCCATAACTTCACGCCAAAACTCACCTATTTCCAATACATTTGCCTTATCTACAGAGCAAACTCGCTTATCACGTTTCTGTGCAATTTGAAATGCGGAGTGCCCTATCCTTTCAATTTCTGATTCGTAATAGGTTGCAGTATTAAAGCCATATCTTTGGCCATTTTTTTCTATGACGCCTCGCGGTTGACCAAAATAAATACCAGCAACCAGCTCTCTCACTATCATTAAATCAAGCCCAGACACAATCTCCTCTTTAAGGGTCGATGCGCTCGCAAGCTGTGGATACAATATTGCTGGTCTAAGGTTAGAGAAAAGGTCCATTTCTGCACGCAGCCCTAATAGACCACGCTCTGGCCTTAAATCTCTTTCCAAAGATTCCCACTCATAGCCACCAACAGCGCCTAATAAAATAGAATCACACTGGTGCGCAGCTTCAAGTGTCTCTTGAGGCAATGGAGAACCAGTCTGGTCGTAGGCGCTACCCCCAACTAAGCCATGTACTAGCTCCATACCTAGATTGAAATCGTCATTCAAACAGTCAATAACTTTTAGTGCTTGAGAGATAATCTCCTTGCCTATGCCGTCACCCGGCAATACTAAGACTTTTGACATACAACTCCACTATAAGAACTAGAAAAGATAATCATTTTACTAGATACCTATTTCCTAATAATAACTTTATCAATATACAATTAACTAGCAACGTGTTGATATTAAAGATTAAACTTCGACCATTTCAAACTCGGACTTTGATGCGCCACAATCAGGACACACCCAGTCATCAGGAACATCCTTCCACTTGGTCCCAGGTCCAATACCGTCCTCAGGTGAGCCCAAGGACTCATCGTACTCCCATTCACAGATAATGCATATATACTTTTTCATGACAATGCTCCTGATTACTTAACAAAAAAAAGGGAGCAGAACTCCCTTTTAAATCAGCATTATTAAACTAAAGTTTGTCAGCGTTCTTTGATAAGTATTCAGCAACACCTTCTGGGGTATCTTTCATTCCTTCATCACCCTTATTCCATCCTGCTGGGCAAACTTCGCCATTCTGGGTATGGAACTCTAAAGCATCAACCATTCTTAGCATCTCATCAACATTCCTGCCTAGAGGCAAATCGTTCACTACCTGGTGTCTAACTGTGAACTCTTCATCGATCAGAAAAGAACCTCTGAGAGCTAAACTGTCTGGATGAACTACACCATAAGACTCCATAATTGAGTGATCAACATCAGCCACTAAAGGGAAATCGATTACTCCAATACCGCCATCATTTATAGCAGTATTACGCCACGCATTGTGTGTAAACTTAGAGTCAATCGAAACACCAACCAGCTCTACACCTCGCTCCCTGAAGTCTGCCACTCTGTGGTGATGCGCTAAGATTTCTGAAGGACAAACAAAAGTAAAATCAAGGGGGTAAAAGAAAATCACAATCTTCTTACCCTTTAGGCTTGATAATTGAAAATCATCCACAATTGAACCATTGGCTAATACTGCTGCAGCTGTAAAATCAGGTGCTTGTTGTGTTACTAGAACGCCCATTACATTTCTCCAATAAAATTTATAACAAAAGACTTATTATACTAACGATTATAGCTTTCATTTATGAATATAAATCTTATAAATAATAAGGCTTTGTGTTGTTATGTATCAAATATCAGAAAGTGTAAAATATCGCTATGATTAAAATTTTCAATACTCTTACAAAGAAAAAAGAAGTCTTCAAGCCAATAAATGATGGACATGTAGGCATATATGTTTGTGGTATGACGGTATACGATTACTGCCATATGGGGCATGCCAGAGTGTTAGTTATGTTTGATGTAATAACGAGACATCTTAGACGTAACTTTTCTAGTGTTAATTATGTTAGAAATATTACTGACATTGATGACAAGATTATAAAAAGAGCGATTGAGAATAATGAAGATATTTCTAGTCTAGCTGAAAGGTTTATAGTTGCCATGCACGAGGACGAACGTGCTCTTGGAAATCTAGCTCCAGACATTGAGCCAAAAGCAACTGACTCAATTGACCAGATGCTTTACATGATCAAGTCACTAGTTGACAAGGGTATAGCTTACCAAGGCCATAATGGTGATGTTTATTATTCTGTTCGTAACTTTGAAGGTTACGGAAAGCTTAGTGGGAAGAATTTAGACGAGTTAGAGGCTGGTGCACGTGTTGATGTTGAGTCTGACAAGCGTGATCCACTTGATTTTGTGCTCTGGAAAATGACCAAACCAAATGAACCTAACTGGACATCCCCATGGGGTGATGGTCGCCCGGGCTGGCATATTGAATGCTCTGCAATGTCTACACACCATCTTGGTAATCACTTTGATATACATGGGGGAGGTTCTGATTTGTCTTTTCCTCACCATGAAAATGAAATTGCTCAATCAGAGGGCGCAAATAATTGTGCATTTGTCAATACCTGGATGCACCTAGGCTTTGTCAATCTAGATAATGAAAAAATGAGCAAATCTCTTAATAATTTTTTTACTATTCGCACTGTACTGGAGAATTACGATGGTGAAACACTTCGATACTTCATCATGAGCAGTCATTACAGGTCTCCGCTCAACTTTAGCAATGAAAATCTAGACAACGCTAAAGCAGCCCTAACTCGGCTATACACTGCAACTAGAGGGTTAAGTACCAGTGATACAGCTATGAATCAAGTATCTATGCGTTTCGACTTTGAGAATCGTTTCAATGCAGCACTGGATGATGACTTCAATACACCGATAGCTTTAAGTGTTCTTTTTGAGATTGCAAAAATTATCAATACCGAGCGTGAAAAAGATAAAGACCAGGCCGAGGCTCTTGCCCAACTATTAAGAAAACTAGGTAGATTTCTAGGTATATTGGAAAACGATTCAGAAAGCTACTTAAAACAGGGCACCGAAATTTCAGATGCAGATATTCAGAATAAAATTCAGCAAAGGAATTCAGCAAGAGCTTCGAAAGATTTTGCCCTATCTGACCAGATACGTGACGAACTATCTCATCTCGGAATTGTTCTAGAGGATAGCACGACAGGCACTACCTGGCGTAAAACATAAGTCCCATTTGAGATAACAGTAGAACTAGTTAGAGATTAGTATCCCAAGTCAATAGTCTAGCTATAGCGGTCTACAATTTTATATTTTTGAATTTTTCCTGAGGGTCCCTTTGGTAAGGGCTCATCAACAAAAAATATCCTGGCAGGTGTTTTAAATTCTCCAAGATTTTTTGTACACAATTGTTTCAATTCATCTTCATCTGTATAATAGTTATCTTTAAGAAATACACAAGAAGATATATCTTCACCATAATTTGAATCAGTTACTCCGAAGGTGCAAGCTTCAAGTATTGCGTCATGCTGGTAAAGAATGTCATCAATCTCTCTTGGAGATATGTTCAGTTATACCACCACTATCGGCAATCCAGAACTGTAATAGAAATTAGATATAATTGTCATTATTTTGAAATTGCATATAGATGATTGATTGGCAGCAAATAGACACTATTTTATTAGACCTAGATGGGACGCTTCTTGACCTCAATTACGATTTACACTTTTGGTTAGAGTATGTCCCATTAATATATTCACAAAATAATAATATTAGCCATCAATCTGCCAAGGATAAGATTATTCCAATACTGAAATCTGAGATGGGTAAGCTTAACTGGTATTGCCCTGATTATTGGGGAGATAGATTTAAACTTGATATTGTGCAACTTAAAAGGGACGTCTCTCATATGATACAAATACTTCCACACGTAGAAGGCTTCCTGAAGGATGCAAGGACACTTAACAAAAAAATCTTCTTAGCCACAAATGCTCACAGGAAAACTATACAAGTAAAGATGGATGTCGTGCAATTAGAGAGTTACTTCGATGGGATTATATCCTCCCATGACTACGGAGCTGCAAAGCAAGAACAAAGTTTTTGGACTAATCTTAGTACAGAACTTAATCTAAATAAGGAGAGAACAATATTCTTTGATGACTCATTAGATGTTTTAGAATCGGCCAGAATGTTTGGTATAAAGCACCTAGTTGCTATAAGTAAACCTAGCTCAAAAATACAATCCAAGAACGTTAACGGTTTTGTAAATATTGAAAACTTTAATAACGTATTACCCATCTGATTGTTCTAATAATTAACCCATTATTACTAGATTAAATCTTTAGTGTATAATAATTAGACTTCTCTAATATAAA
>Ga0207990_1000153_pt1 | contig 40932 bp, 40 predicted proteins | sample ETNtaG_8_FD_185780 | JGI IMG/M metagenome (GOLD analysis project Ga0207990, IMG submission 185780) | Marine microbial and viral communities from oxygen minimum zone, Eastern Pacific Ocean - ETNP201406SV75 (SPAdes) (version 2) | ecosystem: Environmental > Aquatic > Marine > Oceanic ...
CCAGCTGAATATGAAACGATGTATTATCGACAACTTGAAGAGTCGGCGATGGTCGCCTGACTCAAACAACCGAGTCTCCGGAATACCCGGGGCGGTTCACCGCAATATTTAAGACACTACTTAAGATGGTTAGTTCCCTTTTTAATGATGCCGGCGATACCGCTTTTAATCGGGTATCGCGGTACTTACAGAGTAGAGCAGGGGAGAAGGTAGATACCCTTTTATCTCCTAGATGTGTCCTCAGGGTTTGTAAACGGTATTTCTCTACCTTATGACTTTTATGTAAGGGAGATATCTCTTTCTCATAACGATCCAGAAGTTCCCCAACGGTAGTGTTATCAGGGAGTACGACATGAAGATTCCTTTCCATGTCTGCCTCTGTGGCAGATGCCCAGCGTTTTGCAGTAGTTAGGCTGGTGAAAGTACGACTGACTGAGGGATAACCCTGTCTACGAATCTGGACGTTGAACTTACCGCGGAACTTCCTGATGCTTGCCATTTCTGTTTCTCCATTGTGATCAGATTGTGAACACGAAAAGAACAGAACAGGTCTAGGCCCAAAGGATATGGGCTAAACCTATGAAAACAAGAGAAGATATTGGTCGGGGTGAGAGGATTCGAACCTCCGGCCCCTGCCTCCCGAAGGCAGTGCTCTACCAGGCTGAGCTACACCCCGATTCGACTACCAGTTGCACAAAACCGATTAACTTCAGAAGGTCCGGGAGACCGAGAAGTCGGCAAGGTGAGCCAGCGCTGTGCGGTATGGTGATGCGGGCAAGGTCTCCAGAGATTGCCTTGCGGCTTCTGCGTAGTCACGTGTCCGGCGCGAAGTGTACGCAAGAGCGCCTGTGGATTCAATGATTGACTTAACCTCGATAAATCGATCGCGATTACCTTCACTAATGGCCGAACTCAGGAGTTGATGCTGATCTGGGCTGCATGCGCCTAATGCATGAATCAGAGGCAGTGTCGCTTTACCCTCGGCAAGATCATCGCCGGAGTTTTTGCCCATCTCTTCGGCGTCAGCGGTGTAGTCAAGCATGTCATCAACAATCTGAAATGCGATGCCGAGGTTCAGGCCGTAGTCCGCAAGGGCTTGTTCGGTTGCCGGCCCGGCATCGGCCAGTATTGCGCCTAAACGTCCGGCCGATTCAAACAACCGGGCTGTTTTGCGGGTGATGGTCTCAAGGTACTGTTGTTCGGTAATATTGGGGTTGTGGGTGTTGAGCAATTGCATTACTTCACCCTCGGCGATCGCGTTGGTGGTCGTTGACATGATCTCCATCACGCGCATATGGTCTACCGCGACCATCATCTGAAAAGCGCGTGAGTATAAAAAGTCACCAACAAGCACCGACGCGGCGTTGCCCCACAAGTCGTTGGCGGTCTGGCGCCCACGGCGCAGCTCAGATTCATCCACGACATCGTCATGCAGCAGCGTTGCTGTATGGATAAATTCGATTACGGCGGCAAGATCGATATGCGCTGTGCCCGAGTAATCAAGCGAGCGGGCTGCCAGCACCAGCGTCAGGGGCCGCAATCGCTTGCCACCGGCCGCCACAATATAGGCCCCCATCTGGCGGATTAACGCAACATCAGAGCTCAATTGCTTCTCGATATGCCGGTTAATCGCGCTCAGATCGTCAGGGATCAGGGCGCTGACCTCCCTGAGTGACTCCGTACTAGAGGCGGTTGCTTCGAAATAGCCAGAATTAAGGGGGGTAACGGTTCCCATGGCCGAATCATACCGTGTAGTTGGGTTTGGCGAAAATAATACCGCTTACGTTGACCCTATTGCCGGTTTCGCCTAAAATTCCGCGCCTTCGCAAGTCCTTGTGACTGGCAAGTTCATAAGTTGAGTCCTTTTCTGGATCGCTATCTTTCGGGGAAAAAGCATGTACGCAGTAGTAGAAACCGGCGGTAAGCAATATCGCCTGGGTGTCGGCGATAGCCTGAAGGTTGAAAAACTCTCTGGCAGTGCCGGGGACGTGATTGATTTGCCCCGTGTTTTAATGGTGGCAGATGGGGATAGTGTTTCTGTCGGTAGCCCCCTGGTGGATGGGGCGCGGGTCCAGGCCGAGATACTGGGCCACGGCCGGGATAAAAAGATCCGGGTATTTAAAATGAAACGCCGAAAGAAGTACCGTCGGACACAAGGGCATCGCCAGGCATTTACGCAACTGCGCATCACTGATATTTCAGGCTGATTTGCCGGTAGCGGCAGGAGAAAGACAAAATGGCTCATAAAAAAGCGGGCGGCAGTTCACGGAACGGGCGCGATTCAGAATCCAAGCGTCTAGGTGTTAAACGCTACGCTGGCGAGGCTGTGCGTGCTGGCAATATTCTGATTCGCCAAAGAGGCACCGCCTTTCATCCGGGCGTTAACGTAGGGCTCGGAAAGGATCACACCTTGTTCGCATTGACTCCCGGCGTCGTTAAGTTTGAGATCAAGGGACCGAAAAACCGGCGAACCGTGAGCATTCTGACCGAGCAATAGGCCGGGGCCAGCGCGGGTCGCCGAAAAACCCCGCCATCGGAGCGGGGTTTTTTGTGACTTTTCTGATCTAGGTTCCGTTCCAGGCACCTCCATGAAATTCGTAGACGAGGCAATTATTACTGTGCAAGCCGGCAACGGCGGCCACGGCTGTCTCAGTTTTAGACGGGAGAAATTTGTGCCCCGGGGCGGCCCAGACGGGGGTGATGGCGGCAAGGGTGGAGATGTCATTTTTGAGGCTGAATCGGGTCTAAATACCCTTGCCGATTTTCGGTTTACCCGGAAGTTCCGGGCCGATAGCGGTCAGTCAGGGGCCGGGCGTAACCGCAGTGGTGCTGGCGGAAAGAGCCGGATGGTCAGGGTCCCGACCGGCACCTTAATCTTTTCAGCCGACACCGACGAACTGCTCATCGATCTAAAACATGATGGCCAGAGTTTTACCGTGGCAGCTGGAGGCCGCGGTGGTGCGGGGAACGCTCGATTCAAGTCGTCAGTCAATCAGGCACCCAGGCGCACAACACCGGGGCAAGATGGGGATCGTCTTAGCCTGAGGCTGGAATTACAGGTTCTCGCAGACGTTGGCTTGCTTGGGCTACCCAACGCCGGAAAGTCAACTTTATTAAAAGCGGTATCGGCTGCGACACCGAAGATTGCAGACTATCCATTTACCACACTGTATCCTCAACTCGGAGTTGTCGACATTGGCCCGAGTGCGAGTTTTGTGGTTGCCGATATCCCTGGGTTGATAGAAGGTGCCGCAAGCGGCGCGGGGCTCGGGGTGCAGTTTTTGCGACACCTTCGCCGAACCCGGCTATTGTTGCACTTGGCCGATATCAGCACCTGGGCGAGTGAACCGCCAGTGGTCGCGGTAAAGGCTATCGAGAAAGAACTGCACGAATTTGATTCTGAGTTGTCCGGGCGACAACGATGGCTGGTATTTTCCAAGGCAGATTGCCTTGATGAGACCGAAGCGCTGACCTTATGTGATGAGATCCGCGGGTCTTTGAATTGGGATGCGCCATGGTTTTTAGTGTCCGGTGTGAGTGGGCAGGGTTGTCGCACGCTCTGTAATGCTATCTGGCACTGGTTGGAGGATCAAGATGACTGATCACAGATCTAACCGTCACGAGCGACAGCGCTGGGTGGTTAAACTGGGCAGTGCTCTTTTGAGCGACTCCGAGACCGGGCTTAATCAGAGCCTGATTAGTGCACTGGCCAAGGCTTGTGTAGCGCTTCGGGATCGGGGGATCGATATCGTGCTGGTGTCTTCGGGCGCTATTGCGCAAGGCATGGCGCGGTTGGGATGGGCCGAGCGGCCCCACGAACTGTACCAGTTGCAGGCAGCGGCGGCGGTCGGGCAAATGGGCCTGGTTCAGGCTTATCAGCAGGCTTTCGAAGGGTTTGCGGTTGAGACCGCACAAGTGCTGCTGACCGGGGCTGACCTAAGTGATAGAACCCGTTACTTGAACGCCCGCAGTGCCCTGCGATCAATGTTGGCTCTGGGTATCGTGCCGGTGGTTAATGAAAACGATACTGTGGCTACAGAAGAGATCCAGTTCGGTGATAACGACACACTGGGGGCTCTGGTCAGTAATTTGGTTGAAGCTGAGTATCTGGTCATATTGACAGATCAGGGCGGTCTATACGAAGCCGACCCTCGGAAAGTTGCGGATGCCCCCTTAGTGAAGACCGCGGTCGCCGGTGATCCGGCACTCGAGGCTTACGCGGGCCCAAGTGGAGTTCTCGGTCGCGGGGGAATGTTAACGAAGTTACAGGCCGCGACAAAAGCGGCCCGCTCGGGGGCATCGACAATAATCTGTTCCGGTTATGAACTTGAGAACTTAGCCGGGATTGTGGATGGAAATTTTCCGGGTACGCTGATCCGTGCAGGTGCAGGCCGGGTAGCCGCACGCAAGCAGTGGCTTGCAGGATCTATGCGCGCCAAGGGAGTGCTTTTGCTGGATGACGGAGCCGTTGGGGTTTTGACCACCTCGGGTAAGAGTCTGTTGCCGGTTGGGGTGATCCAGGTGGAGGGAGTCTTCGAGCGCGGTGATTTAGTGGATTGTGCGGCCCGCGATGGCCGCGCAGTGGTAGCGCGTGGCCTGGTCAATTATTCATCGTCCGATGCAACACAGATTGCAGGTCAGCCTAGCAGCCAAATTGAGAAAATTCTGGGTTACGTCGACGAGCCAGAGCTGATTCACCGGGACAACATGGTGGTGCTCTGAGCGTGTCAGAGCGGCCGTGCTTTAAATCAGGCCGTGGCTTTGGCTTTAAGGCGAGCGTTGAGGCGGCTTTTGAGACGGCCAGCCTGGTTTCGGTGGGCAAGGCCTTTACGGGCAGCTCGGTCTATCTGCGAGGCCACCTCGCGGTAAGCGGTTTGGGCCACAGCGGTGTCTGCGTCATCAAGAGAACTCTTGAAGCGCTTGATTGAGGTGCGCACTTCGGAGCGCTGCGACATATTTTGTGCCCGGCGGCCGGTGGCTTGCCGTGCCCGTTTACGTGCCTGCGGTGAATTAGCCAAGCTATATACTCTCTTAAAGATGAAAAAAAGACGCGTGAGTATCGAGAAGATAGGGGCATTTGTCAATGGGGGCGGTCTTGCGGGCGGTTCCAGCGCCTTTTCGGGGATCTTTACTCGTGTTATCGCCTGTGATCCGCCATACCAGGGCAGCTTCAGTTGATCAGGTCAGTTGGGGCGGTTGGAGGGATGACTCTGGTGTCGCGGGTCACTGGATTGATCCGCGACATTGCCTTTGCCCAGGTTCTGGGCAGCGGAGCGATAGCCGATGCGTTTTTTGTTGCTTTTCGTATCCCCAATTTTCTGCGTCGGGTTTTTGGGGAAGGCGCTTTTTCAGTGGCTTTTGTACCAGTTTACTCTGAGCACGAGTCTCGTTATCCGCCACAGCAGGCGCGTGCCTTCCTCAACCTCATGGCTGGGCGTCTGGGGTTGATACTGGTTGCCCTCACCGCAGCAGGCGTCCTCGGGGCACCCGCACTGGTGAGTATGCTTGCGCCAGGCTTTAGTGCCGATCCCGCCAAATATGAGGCTACAGTATCTGCGCTGCGCTTGACCTTTCCGTACCTCTTTTTTATTTCCCTGGTTGCAATGGCGGGTGGAATTCTCAATACCAGAGAGCGTTTTGCAGCCCCTGCTGCAACCCCGATACTGCTGAATCTGTGCTTAATTGCCACTGTTTGGCTGGTGGTACCGCGTACGACGAATGTCGCCATTGCACTGGGTGGGGGCGTGCTTATAGCTGGCTTTGTTCAACTCGCATTCCAGTTTCCTTTCCTCTGGCAGGTGCGGCGAGTTCCCCGGCCGCGACTGCGCGCCACCACACAAGATGAGCGGGTGGGTGGCGAGGGGGTCAGCCAGGTATTTCGATTAATGCTTCCGGCTGTTTTTGGAGTGTCGATTGCGCAGATCAATCTGTTGGTGAATACGGTGCTGGCTTCTTTTCTGGTGACGGGCAGTGTGTCGTGGCTTTACTATTCGGATCGGTTGATGGAGTTTCCGCTTGGGGTCTTTGGTATTGCCTTAGCCACGGTGATCCTTCCCACTTTGTCACGCCAGGTCGCCAGTTCAGAGCAAACGGCTTATAGCCGGACCCTTGACTGGGCGTTGCGCCTGGTTTTCCTGGTTGCGCTGCCCGCAACTGCTGCGCTGGCGATACTCGCCTTCCCGCTAATGGTGACGCTCTTTCACTATGGACAATTTTCTGCAGCCGATGCATCCATGGCATCGAAGAGCCTGATCGCCTTCGCACTTGGGCTCACTGGGTTTATCTTGGTCAAGGTATTGGCACCTGGGTTTTACGCCCGCAAAGATACCCGTACCCCTGCGATTATCGGCGCGATTGCAATGATGGTTAATGCTTTGGCGGCTGTTTCTCTCGCTTTCACCTTAGGACATGTGGGCTTGGCGCTTGCCACCAGCCTCGCCGGGATCGTTAACGCGGCACTGCTTTATATCCGGTTAGTATCTAAAACGGGATTTCAGCCTGGGGACGGGTGGCCGGCGTTCCTGGCCCGTGTGAGCCTGGCGACATTAATCATGTCAGCTCTGCTGGGGTTCGGGGTAGCGGGCGATTTGGCCTGGCTCTCCCACAGCGTGTCCAAACGCATTTTGTTGCTGGGGTTTTGGGTTGTTGCCGGGGGCGGGGTTTATCTGGGCTCGCTTTACCTTCTTGGGCTAAAAGTGCATCGCTTCGTCGAGCGGCCTTAAAATGCAAACGCATTCGCTGGCGAACGTGGTCGCCCTGATCAGCCATCCTGGAGAGCCTCGAATATTTTCGCTCTCCGAGGCCCAGGAATTACTGCCTGTTATCAGAAAACTTACCGCTTCTGCATCGCGAGAACTGGATCCTTGCCAGCTGCGGATGCGACAACTGCTTAACTGCGACCCCCGGCTGGCTCCATTGGAGCTTGAATTTGAGACGATTATTCGCAAATGGGTAGAGCGGATACAACGTTTAGGCGTGACGGTGTCCGGCCTATGGCAGATTGGGTTCGACACCGGCGAGGGCTACCTGTGTTGGCGCTACCCAGAGTTGCGTCTGGCATACTTTCGCGGATACGGCGAAAGCTTAGATTCTCGCCGGCGGTTGTCAGAGGTGATTCAAGAGTATCAACCCGACTGGGCGGTCTTATAAACAGGCAACAGGAATAACAGTGATCCTGATTCGTGACCTATATAACATTCGTGCCTCGCACCGCCCGTCGGTGGTATCGATTGGTAACTACGACGGCGTACATCTGGGGCACGCGCGCTTGATAAACGTCCTTCGGGAACAGGCCTGTCGGCTTGGGGCGAGTGCCACGATAATGACGTTCGAGCCTCATCCCCACGAGTTTTTCAGCCCGGAGAATGCTCCGCCTCGACTTCTGCGCTGGCGAGACAAGATTGAGAAACTGGAGCGAGCCGGGGTTGATCAGATATTTTCGCTGCGTTTCGATCGTGAACTGGCGCAGACGTCGGCCGAGGATTTTGTCAGAAAATATCTCGTTGACGGTCTCGGGGTTCGCCATCTGGTTATTGGCGATGATTTTCGTTTCGGCCGTAAACGTACCGGCGATATTAATTTGCTTAGAACACTTGGCGAGGCGTGGGGCTTTACGATAAACGCTGTAGAGACCTGTGAAGTGCAAGGACAAAGAGTTAGCAGTTCACGAGTGCGAAACGCCTTGAGCGACGATGATTTTGAGCTCGCTGCCAGGTTGCTCGGTTACCGGTACGCTATAGGCGGACGGGTGGCACACGGCGACAAGCGCGGCCGGAATATCGGATTTCCCACAGCGAATATCGTCCTTCGTTATGACAACGTGCCGGTTTGGGGGGTATACGCCGTGTTGGTCCATTCCCAGGGCCGGAGCCCTTTGCCGGGTGTTGCTAACATCGGGACACGTCCGACCATTGGTGGGGAGCGGGTACTTCTGGAAACGCATTTGTTTGATTTTGATGAATCACTCTATGCTGAGCGAATCCAGGTTGAATTCCAGACTAAAATTCGCCCGGAAAAGCGTTTTGAATCAGTTGAGGCGCTTAAAACCCAGATCGCCAAGGACAGCGACACCGCACGATCATGGTTTGCCCAAGCTAGCCAAACAGGCGAGTAGGGCTGCAGTGATCCCCAAGCTCACGAATCAGTCGCTACGTTTTTTACTCCTCGCAGTGATCATTGTGGCGTCGGACTGGCTCAGCAAGTACTGGGCGCAGGATGCATTAACCCGGCATGGCCTCATACCGGTGTGGCCAGGATTCAATCTGGTGCTGGTGCACAATCAAGGGGCAGCTTTTGGTTTTCTCCACCAAGCTGGTGGTTGGCAGACAATGTTGTTTATAGTGGTAGGAATTTCAGTGGCCATTTACCTGGGTATTCGGCTTTGGATGGCGCGCGCCGATGAGTACCTGCTCAATATTGGTCTTAGCTGTATCCTCGGTGGTTCGGTCGGTAACCTGCTTGATCGGTTGAACTACGGATTTGTTGTTGATTTTCTGGATGTGTACGTGGCTTCGTGGCATTGGCCCACATTCAATGTGGCTGACATCGCCATCAGTGTTGGGGCAGGAATAGTCATTGTTGATATTCTTGGATTATTCCGTCGCAGGGCAGGGAAGGCACTTAATGACTGAGCCAAAGGGAATCGCTACAGGGGACCGTGTCGAGCTTCATTACCGGGTTCTGCTGGCAGACGACACCGAGGTCGAGAATTCTGGTGAGCAAGCTGTCAGCGTTATTGTGGGCAGTACCGACTTGCCAGAAGTGGTGGCCCAGGCATTAGTTGGCAAAAATTCCGGTGAGCGCTTTCGAATTGAGATCAGTGGGTCCGACGAGGCATTTGGCGCTTACGACCTCCAGAATACCCAGGTGATTGCGCGGGAGAAGTTTAGCGAGCAGGTTCAGCCAGACCCAGGCGCCTTGGTTGAATTTGAGCTTCCCGATGGGGAGAGTATCGCCGGGCATGTTGTTGGGATCAGCGATGATGGCGTGTCGGTTGATTTTAATCATCCACTGATTGGGCGAGACTGCGTTTACGAAATTGAAATTGTTGCGACTGCCAAGCGCAAAGACTGACCGTCCCGCTGATAACAATAAACATGGCTGACTTTGTAATAAAACTTGCCAACCCCCGGGGGTTTTGTGCCGGCGTTGATCGCGCAATCGAAATCGTCGAGCAGGCGCTGCAGAAATACGGTGCACCGGTGTATGTACGTCACGAGGTGGTGCACAACCGCTTCGTGGTCGATAGCCTTCGCTCAAAAGGTGCCATATTTGTTGATCAACTGGATGAAGTGCCAGACGGCGCGACCTTGATTTTCAGCGCACACGGGGTGTCGCGACAGGTGCAGAACAAAGCCAATGTTCGTGAATTGCAAGTTTTTGACGCAACCTGTCCGCTGGTGACCAAGGTCCACTCTGAGGTTGCCCGGTACGGTCACGAAGGCAAGACTGTTGTCCTTGTGGGGCATGAAGGGCACCCGGAAGTCGAGGGGACAATGGGCCAGGCCGTGGGCCCGGTCTTTTTAGTCGAGACTCTGGCGGATGTCGCAGCGCTTAAGATCCCGTCGAACGTACAATTGGCTTATGTTACTCAGACCACCCTGTCAGTCGACGATACGGCAAGGATTATCGAAGCACTGCGCCGGCGGTTCCCTGAGATTGACGGTCCGCGTCGCGATGACATCTGTTATGCCACGCAAAATCGCCAGGACTCAGTCAGGAAATTGGCTCAAACCTGCGATGTGGTCCTGGTGGTCGGATCTCACAACAGCTCAAACTCAAACCGTTTGCGCGAGCTTGCCGAAGAGATCGGAGCCCGTGCTTATCTTATTGATGGAGCCGATGATGTTGTTGTCGACTGGTTGGTCGGCGCTCGACAGATCGGTATTACGGCCGGGGCATCCGCCCCGGAAGTGCTGGTCAGTCATGTGATTAATCATCTCGAAACATTGGGTGGTCGGGTGGACGATGCCGCCGAGATAACTGAGGAGGGCGTCGCTTTCGCGCTACCGGTTGAACTTCGCCAGGGCTTTGACGTCATTGTGCGTTAGACGAAATGTCTGTACCCGCAATATAATTGCTTGGTTGAAATAACGTCCCGACGCCGGTGTAGCTCAGTTGGTAGAGCAGCGCATTCGTAATGCGAAGGTCGTAGGTTCGAATCCTATCTCCGGCACCATTTGCCAAATGGATTATCCAGGCAGAATTTTAGGAAAAAGCAATGGTCAAATCGTCCTCTCAAACTATCCTTGTTACCGGCGGCGCTGGTTTTGTCGGATCACACCTATGTGACCGGCTGGTCGAACAAGGCGATGACGTTGTTTGTCTGGACAACTTTTTTACCGGCGATAAACGCAACATAGCCCATCTTTTCGGTCGCTCTAATTTCGAACTGGTTCGCCACGATGTCACCTTTCCGCTTTATGTCGAGGTGGATCAGATCTACAACCTGGCCTGCCCGGCATCGCCGGTTCACTACCAGTTCGACCCGGTACAGACAACCAAGACCAGTGTGCATGGCGCGATCAACATGTTGGGATTGGCTAAACGCACAGGCGCACGAATCCTGCAGGCCTCCACCAGCGAGGTGTACGGAGACCCTGAGGTACACCCGCAAACTGAGGATTACTGGGGCCGCGTGAATCCCGTGGGCACTCGTGCCTGTTACGACGAAGGAAAGCGTTGTGCAGAGACGTTATTTTTCGATTACTGGAGACAGCATCGATTGGAGATCAAAGTGGCGCGGATCTTTAATACCTACGGGCCGCGCATGCACCCCAACGATGGCCGGGTGGTGTCCAACTTTATCGTCCAGGCGCTTAAGGGTTTGCCGATCACTATTTATGGGGAAGGTAACCAGACCCGATCGTTTTGCTATGTCGATGATCTGGTTGAAGGTCTCATAGGGCTTATGAATTCTGATGCCGGGATCACCGGGCCGGTGAACCTTGGTAACCCCAACGAATTCACAATTCGGCAACTGGCCGACAAAGTTCTTGCCCAAACCGGCTCGGGTTCCAAGATTGAGTTAAAGCCTTTACCTGAAGACGATCCACAGCAGCGCCAACCCGATATCACTTTGGCGACAAAGTTATTGGACTGGGGTCCCAAAGTGGATCTGGACTCCGGCCTAGATGCCACTATTGAGTATTTTCGGGAACGGCTTTAGTCAAAATGCCTTCGATTACCGTCTTGCGGACTTTGTAGTCGGTAAACTCACGGGCTCAGCCTGTGAGCCTGTAGCCAGAGCAGAATGCTCTCGTGTTCAAACCAACGGGAGTGAACGATGAGTGATCTGGTTGATTTTTTGGGGTGGCTGGGGTTAACCCTTTGTTGTGCGGTCGTCGTGGGCTACGGTCTCGAGTCCTTTGGAGCAAACCTGGAGGCTGCCCAGTCGCTGGCGCTGGGGCTTTGTGCCAGCATTGGCGCAGGGAGTGCCAGTTATCTTTTGCTGTGTTGGTTGTCGCCAGTACTATTACTGTCCCGATGGCTGTCAAAGAGCGTCAACCCTGGCAAAACATATAGCTTGTTTAGAGTGGTGTCAGCGCGAGCCTGATCTACGTTTTTGTATTAAGTATTTTGGGCAACTTCGTTTTCGATCTAGACAACTCTGCCGAGCGTCTCATTGTTCGACGAGGCTTTAAGGATCGAATCGACAGTTTCTGAGCGCAATACGTGGCGGCTGCGTCGATCGGTTTAAAACCCTCGGTTTTGGGTACCTAGAGGCCCTGTCATTGGGTTTGCCTCGACCCAGATCGGACTCCATCATCGGGCTGGACAGGGGCGATTCTCATGCATATCGGCGGGTGCAATCTGCGCGCGACTCAGGCATAGGGATCGGATGCACCCGGGGGGCGGGTTTTAAACCGTTTATGCACCCAGAAGTATTGAAGTGGCGAGTTTCGCACACATGATTCAATAGCAAGATTCATCCGCTTGGCATCTTCGATAATCTCGGGTGTGGGGAAATCCTTAAGTGGCGGGTGGATGATCAATTCAAACCCTTCACCTCGCGGTAGAAGGTAGGTCGCGCAGGGCACGATCGGTGCGCGACTCATCCTGGCGAGGCGCCCCAGCACGGGCCAGGTAGCTGTGGGTATCCCGAAAAAAGGTGCAAAAACAGCTCGACGGGCCCCGGGATCCTGGTCCGGAAGGTAATAGCAGGCTTCGCCGGCGCGGACCGCGCGGACCATACGCTTGAGATCGTTTTTCCGCTCAAATAGACGGGCACCGAAGCGCTCTCGTGCCCGGAGCATATAGCGGTCGAAGACAGGATTACGGGTACGCTGGTAGACGCTGACTCCGCGATAACGCAAAGACAGGTATACACCGCCCAGTTCCAGAGCAAGAAAATGGGGCGCAAGGATAATGACGCCCTGACCGGTGGCAAGGATCTCATCTAACACCTCTGGGTTGCGGATGCGGACATTTTGCATCAACTGCTCAGGCGAAGCCCACCAGACATAACCCGTATAAAGGAGCATTCGCGCCGTATTGCGAAGGTTCTCCCGGGCCATTGCGGTTATCTCATCTTCAGGCCTTTCAGGAAAACAAAGTGCAAGGTTGCGCTCAGCGATACGTCGCCGCGAGGAAATTGCCATCCGCAGCAGATCGCCCAGTAGCGTGCCGACATGGTACAGCAATGGCAAAGGCACTTTGGCCAGAAGGCGCAGCAGTCCCAGCGCGACCCAACTGCCCACATATTTGGGGTGGAACGGGCTGCGAACTCGTTTTTTCATAACGAACTTGCCAGTCTGTGTAGGCCTTTGAAGTGATCAGCCGACTGGGTTTTCTGGATGGAGGAATATAAGGGCATGAACATCGTTAGATAACAAATTTCAATGATCTCAGCCAAGAGAATAAGGCGTCCTGTGATATAGTGAAACCAGTGGTTACGGCAGTTTCCTGTCAAAAGAGTAGCCGCTGCGCAGATCACGTTCCGGGAGGTTTTTTGACTGAGACTATTGTACTCACCGCAGAGATGATAGCGGTGATGGGGATATTGGGTCTCACGATTTTCCTCTTTGCCTTTGAGATTGTCCGGGTTGATGTCGCTGCTATTGCGATCATGGTCTTGTTGGGCCTTACGACTATGGTCCCGGGGCACGATGGGCTGGTACCGATTGCTCATCTTTTCGACGGCTTCTCCAGTAACGCGGTTATTTCAATTATTGCCGTGATGATTATCGGTGCCGGGCTGGACAAGACCGGCATTATGAGTCAGGTGGCCGGGAAGATTCTCAAGTATGGTGGACGCACAGAGAGCCGAATTATCACCATTATTTCGGCGACGGCCGGGATCATATCGAGTTTTATGCAGAACATTGGGGCTGCGGCTCTATTTTTGCCGGTGGTTACCCGTATAGCGAGAAGGGGGAATTTACCGATCTCTCGCCTGCTGATGCCGATGGGGTTCTGTGCGATTCTAGGCGGCACCATCACCATGGTTGGCTCCAGCCCACTGATTCTCCTCAATGACCTGATCGAAACCTCCAACCGGAACTTGTCTGCGTCGGTGGAGCCAATGCAGGCCTTTTCGTTATTTTCCGTTGCCCCGGTCGGAATCGTAATGCTGATGTGCGGAATTTTGTACTTTGTCTTTCTCGGTCGCCTGGTGCTGCCGGTGGTCAAGGATAAGCCTCAGGAATCAGGGAGTACTCTGCATTACTTTTCCCAGGTGTATGGGATAGCCGGAGAAGTTTACGAGGCTCGAGTCACACTGGATAGCCCGTTAGCTGGAACAATAGTCTCTGATATCGACAGCGCCGGGCGCGGAGGATGGATCGTTGCGGTGCGAAGTGGCGATGAATTCACCGTTGCGCCTTCAGGGGACACCGAACTGTGGGTTGGAACCGATCTTGCGATCATGGGGCCACTGGGGTCAGTTCAGGAATTCTGTGCAGAGAACGCTCTAGAGCTGCGAAAGGAGATGGATGTATTCTCAGAAATATTGAGTCCAACCGCAGCCGGAATCGCGGAAGTTGTCATTCCACCTGACTCCAATCTTATAGGCAAGACCTTGCGTGAGATAGGGGTGCGCCAGCGTTATGGCGCAACGGTGCTGGCCATTTTCCGAATAGACGAGGTGATCGACAGCGACTTGCCGGAGTTTGTCCTGCAGGCGGGCGATACCCTCGTCCTGCATTGCCGGTGGCGGGATATTGCACCCATCGCTGAGAACAACGATTTCGCGGTGGTCACCGATTTTCCGCGTGACGATACCCGACCGCACAAGCTGCCTTATGCGGCTGGATTTTTCCTGTTGGCACTGAGTTTGATCTTGTTCAGCGATTTACGGCTTTCGGTTGCGCTAATGACCGGGGCGGTGGGGATGATTATCAGCGGTGTGATCCGCATAGACGAGGCTTACCAGTCGATTGGATGGCAGAGTGTTTTTCTGCTCGCAAGTTTGATCCCATTGGGACTCGCAGTGGAAAACACCGGCACTGCAGCGTGGATAGCCCAGCAAACACTCATTCTCATGGGCGATGTACCCGGATGGGTGCTGCAATCCAGTATTGCTGTGCTGGCAACGATCTTCACCTTGCTGATGTCTAATGTCGGAGCTACTGTGCTTTTGGTTCCGTTGGCCGTTAACATTGCTATCGGCGCAGGCGCCGATCCTGCGATGTTTGCTTTAACCGTGGCGCTGGCGACTTCTAACTCGTTCCTGATCCCCACCCATCAGGTGAATGCGTTGATCATGGGTCCGGGTGGATATCGGGTTATTGATTTCATGCGGGCAGGCGGAATCATGACGGTTCTCTTTCTGGTCGTCATGATGCTGATGCTAAATCTTATTTTCTGAAGCCTTCTCTAACTGCTGGGGTTTTCGGACGTGCCAAGCAAGTGCAGTTTTTCCCAACGCAGCATTGCCTTTTTTCGAGGCGAACCCCAGCGGTACTGGCCTGTTTCACCGTTTGCCCTGATCACCCTGTGACAAGGGATCAAAAATGAGACCGGGTTTCGCCCTACCGCGGTGCCAACCGCACGACTCGCATGTGGCGCTTTGACAGTTTTGGCGAGATCGCCGTAGCTGGCCGTCGCGCCAAGCGGAATGCCAAGCAGAGCCCGCCAGACACGAAGCTGGAATTCGCTGCCTTGTACCAGCACAGGCAGTGGGTCGTTGGGCAAAGCGCCTGCGCCTGGGAAGATTTTCTTCACATATCCGCCGGTGAGCACCTGCGATCGGCGAAAGGTGGATTCTCCCCAGGTTTGCTCCATCTGCGCGGTGTCCGCGTCGCTCTTGGATTCCCCAAAGGACAGCCAGCAGATACCACGTTCGGTTATTCCAATCAGGCAGATCCCAAAAGGGGTTGGATGGACACCGTAAGATATATCCATCTGTCGACCGTGATTTTGGTATTGCGCTGGGGTCATCCCTTGTAACGTGACAAAAAGATCGTGCAACCGACCCGGGCCGGACAGGCCGACCGCGAGTGCCGTATCAAGCAGACTCCGACCTTTACGAAGCTCTCGCTGGGCGTTGTTAAGTGTGAGATTCTGCACGAATCGCTTAGGGCTGATACCAACCCATCGTCTAAATAGTCGCTGGAAGTGGTACGGGCTTAATCCAACTGCAGCGGCGGTCTGGGCCAGGCTGGGCTGATCCTCGAAATGCGTTTCCAGATAAGTGAGCGCCCGAGCGGCGCGTTCGTAATCAGACATGGGTTGGGTACTCAGTTTAGCTCTCAAGCTAAGAGTAGGCATGCCGATAAATTACCGCAACCCGAATCTTGCGCCCATCCCTGGGTCAGGCCGTGCCATTGGGTGTTCAGCCAGAAATTTGAGCAGCCTTAGGCCGGGTCCGACCAATAAGACTTGGCTTTGCTAGACTCGGGCAGGAGAAGGATCGGCGGGCATTAAGGCAGGGCGTCTCGAGTCCGCTGCCGGTAAACGTCAATCTGGGTTGACCTAACTAAAGGAGCATCTATGAGCCGCGAACTACCCGAGCAGGCGCAGGTCGTGATAATTGGCGGAGGCATTATCGGATGTAGCGTGGCCTACCATCTTGCGGAACTGGGTTGGACCGATGTGGTACTGCTTGAGCGTAAATCGCTCACCAGTGGTACGACCTGGCACGCGGCAGGGCTGGTAGGGCAGTTGCGGGCTACCCACAATCTGACGCGTCTAGCCCAATACACGACCGAACTGTACGAGAACCTGGAGCAAGTCACGAGTCAGGCAACCGGGTTTCGCCAGACCGGCTCGTTAAGTCTGGCAACGGATGCCGAGCGTTTCGAGGAGCTAAAGCGTGGCGCCTCAATGGCCAGCTGTTTTGGCCTGGAAGTCGAGGTGATCTCTCCAGCTGAGGCTCAAGAACTGTACCCCATCATGTCCATTGAAGATCTGGTCGGAGCGGTGTATTTGCCCCGGGACGGACAGACCAATCCGACTGATACGACCCAGGCGTTGGCACGTGGCGCCCGGAATAAAGGCGTTCGGATCTTCGAACAAACCCGTGTTAACGCCCTTGAAAAAAAATCTGATCGGATCACAGCCGTGATCACAGACAAGGGTCGTATCGCTTGCGAAACTGTTGTGAATTGTGCGGGTATGTGGGGCCGGGAAGTCGGACAGATGTGCGGAGTTTCTGTGCCGCTTCACGCAGCGGAACATTTCTATGTTGTGACCGAACCGATTCCAGATCTTCCTCGCAACCTGCCGGTAGTCCGAGAGCCATCGGTCTGCAACTACTATAAAGAAGATGCCGGCAAGCTGCTGGTCGGGATGTTTGAGCCCGTGGCCAAACCCTGGGGTATGGATGGCATTCCGGATAGCTTCGAATTCGACACTTTGCCTGAGGACGTGGCGCATATTGAGGAGCACCTGGGCTGCGCGATTGAGCGAATCCCGGTGTTAGGCGATGTGGGAATAAAGATATTTTTCAACGGACCGGAGAGTTTTACCCCGGATGACAGATATCTTCTTGGGCCAGATCCCCGGGTCCCCAATTTCTTTGTCGCAGCCGGTTTTAACTCAATCGGTATTCAATCTGCCGGGGGTGCAGGAAAAGTGTTAGCCGAATGGATCGTCAATGATCAGCCGCCAATGGATCTGTGGGATGTCGATATTCGGCGAATGATGCCTTTTCAGATAAACCAAAAGTATCTGCACGATCGAACGGTGGAAGCACTGGGCCTGCTGTACGCAATGCACTGGCCGTTTCGGCAGCCTGAAAGTGCCCGAGGGGTGCGTACTTCACCATTACATCTGCGGCTGGAGGAGCGCGGCGCCTGTTTTGGTGAGACGGCCGGTTGGGAGCGCGCGAATTGGTTCGCGCCAGCCGGCGTGTCACCCCACTACGAATACAGTTACGGCCGGCAGAACTGGTTCGAGCATTCTGCGGCGGAGCATCTAGCCGTTAGGGAAAACGTTGGCTTTTTTGATATGACCTCGTTCGGTAAGTTCTTGTTACAGGGCGTTGACGCGGCCGCGGTGCTCGATCGGGTCTCAGCTAACCGTATGGATGTCGAGCCTGGGCGGGTGGTTTATACCCAGTGGTTGAACGATCAGGGAGGCATAGAAGCTGATCTGACAGTCACCCGGTTGTCAGAAACCGAGTTCCTGGTGGTCACGGCCGCTGCATCCCAGATGCGGGACTTTCACTGGCTGCGAAGCAGTATCCGCCCCGACGAACGTGCCTGGGTCAGCGATATGACTGCGGGCTACGCGGTGATCAGCCTGATGGGGCCTCGGTCAAGGGAGTTATTACAGTCCCTGACTCCGGCGGACCTGTCCAATGATGCGTTTTTGTTTGGCACCTCCCAGGAAATCGAACTGGGGTATGCACTGGTGCGGGCGACTCGCATTTCCTACGTTGGTGAACTCGGATGGGAGATATATATCCCGAGTGATTTTGCGCTTGGCGTTTTTGATGTTCTGGCCGACTCTGGGGATTCCTATGATCTTCGCCCGGCCGGATTGCACGCCCTAAACAGTCTTCGGATTGAGAAAGCTTACCGGCACTGGGGTCACGATATCTCACCCGACGATAATCCGCTTGAAGCGGGCCTGCGTTTCGCAGTGGATTTCGATAAACCCAATAGTTTTCGCGGTCGAGATGCGCTGTTGCGCGCCTCAGAGCAGCCACCCAAAAAGCGCCTGATTCAGTTCTTGTTACAGGATCCCCAACCTCTGCTTTATCACGAAGAGCCTATCTGGTGCGATGGCAAACGGGTCGGCAGCACAACATCCGGTATGTACGGACATTCACTGGGCGGCTGTGTCGGGCTGGGTTACATAGAGACGGATGAACCCATCAATCAAGGGTTTATTGATGGCAGCGCCTGGGAGATTGAGGTGGCGGGAGAGCGGGTCCCGGCAACTGCGAGTTTGCGTCCGCTGTATGATCCAGGTTCAAGCCGCGTCCGGATGTAGCGAGCAGGTTATGACTCTAGAAATTTTCCGCGAGGATGCCTATCGGGCGGAATGTACAGCCTCGGTCCAAAGGGTCTGCAACTCAGGCGTTGAGCTCGATCAGAGTGTTTTTTATTGCCAGGGAGGGGGGCAGCCCGGGGATACCGGAATATTAGTTTGTGAAGATGATCGGCAGGTCCGGGTCATTGATACACGCGCGGATGGTGATTCGGGTACGCAACTGCATATTCTGGGTGACGGTGAAATACCCCCTGAACCGGGCGAGGTGATTACTGCGAGGATAGACTGGGAAAGGCGCCACCGTGTGATGCGCATGCACAGTTGCATGCATATGCTGTGCGCCTTGGTTGACGCCCCGGTAACTGGGGGATCTATTGCCGATGGCAGGGGGCGCCTAGATTTTGACCTGCCCGAGCCGCTGGATAAGTTGAAGCTGACCGATCAGCTAAACGCAATGATCTGCCAAGACCGACCGATGCGCCTGAGTTGGATCACAGATGAAGAGCTCGATCAGCAACCGGATTTGGTAAAAACGATGTCGGTTGGCCCCCCTCGGGGGGTTGGGAGGATCCGGCTGGTCGAGTTTGAAGGGGTGGATCTTCAGCCCTGTGGCGGTACACATGTGGCGCGTTCAGGCGAGATAGGATCGGTGATAATCCAAAAGATTGAAAAAAAGGGCAGACAGAACCGCAGGGTCATTGTGCGGTTTGCAGACCCCGGGGAAGTCGTCTGAACCATTGCATTGGGAGAGTTCGCCCCAAGCGGTCAGTTGTCAGACGTTAGAATCGGGAACTGCCGCTTTTTTCTGGGTAATGAATTCGCGCAATGCCTCGTCTATGCCTTCATCAATAGGCGGTAGCTCGTAATCGGCGAGCATTTTTTTCCAGGTCCGATTAGCTCTTTGGGCTGCGTCCAGGCTCCCTTCGACCTGCCATTGCTCAAAACTATTGTTATCTGCAGTCGTCGATCGATAAAAAGCCGTCTCAAAATTGGCCTGGGTATGAGCACAGCCGAGAAAATGATTTCCTGGCCCCACCTCGGCCAGCGCATCCATCGCCTGCCCATTAACCGAATCGTTCACGCCCGAAAGGAATACCTCAATCATGCCGGCCTGGTCGGCATCGAGTATGAACTTCTCATAACCCATCGCCAGTCCGCCTTCAAGCCAGCCCGCCGTGTGCAGCATGAAATGTACACCGGCGAGCATAGCGCTTTGCAGGGTATTGGCCGATTCGTAGGCGGCCTGCGCATCGGGTATTTTTGATGCGCATAGCCCCCCGCCGCTGCGGAACGGTACACCGAGCCGGCGGGCAAGGGCGGCGCAGGTAAAGATCACCATCGAGGGCTCGGGGGTGCCAAAGGTAGGCGCCCCGGATTGCATCGAAACCGCGCTGGAAAAAGTTCCAAAGATCACCGGCGCCCCAGGTCGGACCAGTTGGGTAAAGCAGATGCCGGCCATCGCCTCCGCCAGAATCTGGGTGCAGGTTCCAACCACCGTTACTGGCGACATTGCGCCGGCCAGGATGAATGGTGAGATCACTGTGGCCTGGTTGTTCTGGGCATAGACACGCGCGGCCCCGAGCATCATGGCATCGAAGGTCAAGGGCGAGTTGGCATTCACCAAGCTGGTGATAACGCAGTTCTGATCTACGAAGTCGGCACCAAATACAATCTTGGCCATATCGACGGTATCCTGGGCCCGTGAAGGTTCGGTTACCGAGCCCATGAAAGGTTTGTCGGACAATCGCAGATGGCTGTAGATCATGTCCAGGTGACGCTTATTAACCGGGATATCGACTGGTTCGCAAAGCGTACCTCCGGAGTGGTGCAGTGAGGGACTGAGGTAGGTCAGGCGGGTAAAGTTCTCAAAATCGGCAAGCGTAGCGTAGCGCCGGCCGCGGTCCAGATCGTGCACGAAGGGTGAGCCGTATGCCGGAACCAGCACGCAGTGATCACCCCCAATACGAACGCTACGCTCTGGATTGCGGGCGTGCTGCGTATATTCTCTGGGCGCACTGGATTGGATCAGTTGCCGGCACATCCCCCTGGGAAAACGAACCCGCTCCCCCTCAATCGACGCCCCTGCATCTTTAAACCGCCTGAGCGCATCGGCATCATCGCGAAATTCGATACCGATGGTTTCCAGCACCGTCTCTGCGTTTCCCTCTATCAGGTTCAGTAACTCTTCGCTGGCAAGTTCAAAAACCGGTACCCGTCGAGTAATGTAAGGCTTGATGGGCCGCATGTTTTGCTCTCTGTGAGCCCTGCGCTTGGCTCGGGCGCTGCCGCGGGAATGGCTGCGTTTGTTTTCGGTCATTTGGGTGGATGGCTGTGGCAGAAGGTCTAATTATCAGCGCAGCCTGCCAACGGGGTTGATTAGGCAACGACCAGGACATAGCCCCTCACGCCACATTCGCCCACCCTGGGCCACACCAAGGCGTTGGACCATTCTCGGTGTGGCCAGACCTTTGTCGCACTGGGAATTGTCAGTGCCTTGCAAACCCCTAGACGGCGACTGCATCCGAAAATAGAATACCGCGCGTGCTGTTTGCTGATAGATTTTCCTGCCAGGTGCGCTCATCTCCTGCGGATCCCGGATCAGGACAAATGAACAACTCGGAAATTTAAGAGAAGCAATAACTATGAAAGTACTTGTACCGATTAAACGTGTGATCGATGCCAACATTAAAGTGCGCGTCAAGGCGGACGAAAGTGGCGTGGAATTGAACAACGTCAAGATGGCGATGAATCCTTTTTGTGAGATCGCAGTCGAAGAAGCTATTCGGCTGCGTGAGTCGGGTCACGCTGAAGAAGTTATTGTGGTTACTGTGGGGCCGACCCAGAGCCAGGAAACTTTGCGCACCGCCCTGGCGATGGGGGCCGACCGCGCGATCCTGGTCGAGGCAGACCCAGCACCTGAGCCGCTGGCCGTTGCCAAGTTGCTCAAGGCGATTGTCGAAAAAGAGACCCCCGGTCTGGTGTTGCTTGGGAAGCAGGCTATCGATGGCGATAACAATCAGACCGGGCAAATGCTGTCAGGTTTGCTGGGATGGTCGATTGGAACCTTTGCCTCCCGCCTTGAAGTTGACGATGCGGCAGTGCGTGTCACGCGGGAAGTGGATGGCGGCCTGGAGAATATTGAACTGGTCCCGCCGGCGATCGTTACAGTCGACCTTCGCCTTAATGAACCCCGTTACGCTTCATTACCCAATATTATGAAAGCAAAAAAGAAGCCTCTGGATATGTTAACCCCCGAGACCCTTGGGGTTGATGTGAGCCCACGCCTTGAAACCATAAGGGTAATTGATCCCCCGGCCCGTGCGGCCGGAGCCCGCGTGACGAGCGCCCAAGAACTGGTAGATAAACTTCGCAACGAAGCAAAGGTGATTTGATGAGCATTCTGGTTATTGCAGAACATGACAACACGAGCCTGCGTCCTGCAACACTGAATACGGTGAGTGCAGCTGTTGTCCTGGGTGGCGAGATAGACCTTCTGGTCGCCGGTGGGGACTGCCAGGGTGCGGCAGATGAAGCCGCTACGGTCGCTGGGGTGTCACGGGTCCTGATGGCTGATGATCCGGCCCTGACCGATGGCCTGGCGGAAAACCTGGCACCATTAATTGAGAGTATTGCCCGGGACTATTCCCATGTGCTGGCGCCTGCCACGACATATGGGAAAAACCTGCTTCCTCGGGTTGCGGCTCTACTGGATGTTCAACAGATCTCTGACATTAGCGCAATAGAGAGCCCTGATACTTTTGTAAGGCCAATTTACGCAGGCAATGCCTTGGCGACTGTGCGTTCCCTGGATGCGGTAAAGCTGATTACGGTTCGCAGCACCGCGTTCGATGCGGCGGGGCAAGCCAGCGCTGCGCCGATCGAGATGGTATCGGGAAGCCAGGAGGCCGGACTGTCGAAATTTATCGGCGAAGAATTGACTCGCTCGGAGCGACCTGAACTGACAACGGCCGATATCATCGTGTCCGGCGGCAGAGGGATGCAAAGTTCAGAGAACTTTGAGATGCTGGAAAGTTTGGCCGACAAGTTAGGGGCTGCCGTTGGCGCATCGCGAGCCGCTGTTGATGCCGGGTACGTGCCTAATGACTACCAGGTCGGCCAGACCGGGAAGGTCGTTGCACCGGACCTTTATATCGCTGTGGTTATTTCGGGCGCTATTCAACATCTTGCGGGGATGAAAGACTCAAAAATCATAGTCGCGATCAACAAAGATGAGGAAGCGCCGATCTTCCAGGTGGCGGATTACGGCTGGGTCGCGGATTTATTTGAAGCGATTCCACAGCTTGAAGAAGCACTGGATTCGCCGTCGCCATGAGAAAATAAGATACCCCGGCTGGGCCGGGGTATCAGCCGTTGTGACCACCCTTCCGGGGATAGATGTTCATCTTATTCTCCGGCGTACTTCCTTGTACTGTACGGTTCTACTCACAACGACAGCGCAAGTATTAACTGCCAGGATCACCCTGGTCTGTGAATAATGTCACGACCGCCATCGCACGGTGGTTGACATTGATCAGTTGTTAGGCGCGCCTTGATTCAGGCGCAGTCTCTCGAGTATGTCCCAAGGTTGACAGATGACCCAGTCGGCTTCCCAGTTCGGAATTTGTGAGGGGTGGCCGTATCCCCAGGTCACCGCTGCTGTTGCCATGCCTGATGCCTTTCCGGCAACGATATCGCGCAGGTCGTCCCCCACATATACCGTCCGGTTGGCTGCGACGCCCGACTCATCACAAGCATGAAGCAGCGGTAAAGGGTCAGGCTTGGATCGAGAAAGGGTATCACCGCTAACGATAGAGGCCGCGCGGTCGTGCAGGCCAAGCGCTTTAACCAAGGGCTCGGTAAAACGAGCCGGTTTGTTGGTTACGATTCCCCAGGGCATCATTTGCCGATCAAATTCGCTCAGCAACTTTTCGATACCCAGGAAAAGCCGGGTTTTCTCGCAAAGATGCTCCTCGTAATAATCAAGGAGTTGTTGTCGCAGGGGACTGGTCGAGGCCTGCTTAAGGGATAAGTTAAAGCCCTTCTGGATCAGGCGTACACTGCCACCGGCAACCCACCATCGGCCGTGTTCCAGGGTTACCGGTTGCCGCCCCGCCCCAATGAGTACTGCGTTAAGGGCATCTACCAGGTCCGGTGCGGTATCAGCAAGGGTACCATCGAGGTCGAAAAGCACGCATTCCGTGCCGCCAGACAGATCACCAGAAGGCACGGAATCTTCGGTCACGAAGCAAGAGGTTTGGAATAGTGAACAATATAGTTGATATCCACTCCGGGCCCAAGCCGGTATTTTCGCGACACCGGGTTGTAGTGCATTCCGGTGATTGCTTCAAAATGTAATGAGGCCTCACGAGCCCACTGGTCTAGTTCAGAAGGGCGAATCAACTTTTCATAATGGTGAGTTCCCCGGGGCAAAAGAGAGAGTAGATATTCGGCGCCAACAATAGCCAAAAGAAAAGCTTTGGCATTGCGATTGATAGTGGAGAAAAAGATATCTCCCCCTGGGGCGAGCAATTGGGCGCAGGCGTTAACCGTTTGTGCAGGATCCGGGACATGCTCCAGCATCTCAAGACAACAGATTAGATCAAAGGGCGCTTCTTTTTGTTGTGCGAGATCTTCTGCCGTGATAATTCGATAGTCAATCGCAGCCTTGGATTGGCGGGCATGAAGGCGGGCAACGCCAATTGGCGCAGCGCCGGCATCAATGCCGATGACACGCGCGCCACGAGACCACAGCCCCTCGGTAAGGAGTCCTCCCCCGCAGCCGACGTCTAGTGCCCGGCACCCATCAAGGGCAGTACGCCCGGCGATATAGTCAAGACGTAAAGGATTGATTTGATGTAGCGGCGCGAACTCGCTGGCAGGGTCCCACCATCGCGAGGCCAGCGCTTCAAACTTGGCAATCTCGCTTGGGTCTATGTTTTTCATATTTTTCAAAAAAAAGCATTAAGTGCGTATTCTAGTCAGATCAGGGTAGGGCTAAAACGAATACCAGCGACAGCCCGTCGCGGGCCACGGCTCAGCTTAGGTGATTCGACGAATGCTATGATTTCTTGAATGTGATTACCGATACGAATATAATAACCGGTTGCTGTTGCGGGGTGGAGCAGTCTGGCAGCTCGTCGGGCTCATAACCCGAAGGTCGTAGGTTCGAATCCTACCCCCGCTACCAAATGTGGAGATTGATCGATGGCCCCGCAACAGCGGGGTTTGTTTTTGGAGTTTTTGACTAAAGGTAAGCGAGGTTGGGGAATAAAGAGGCATGGTCTTTGCGGCGGATACACTCCGGATCAGGACTTTACTTGAACCCGCTCTTGAGGGAATGGGGTATGAGGTCATCATGATTGAACTGACAGGATCAAGCACAGCGGGTCAGGTGATGCGCGTCTACATCGATGCCCCCGGGGGCATCCTGTTGGATGACTGCGAACAAGTCAGCAGGCAGGTGAGCGCCATTCTTGATGTTGAGGATCCAATTAAAGGCGAGTACACACTTGAAGTGTCTTCGCCAGGCCTTGATCGACCGTTGGTGACCCCTGAGCATTTCAGTCGGTTCCAGGGCGATCAGATCAAAGTTACTATGCGCAGCCTGCAGATGGGCCGGCGCAGATTCACTGGGACCCTTTCGGAGGTTGGAGCTGACTCGGTCGTGGTCGAGGTGGATGGAGAGCCCTATGAACTGCCGTTTAACGATATGGAAAAGGCTAACCTGGTGGCACCCGGCCGCCGGCGAACAGGCCATTGATCTGCGCGAGCGATTCGCTATGGAGAGCGAAAAATGACCAAAGATGACGTTTTAATGATGGCCGATGTTTTGTCCAAAGAGAAGGACATTGGCCACGATATCGTATTTGAGGCAATTGAAGCGGCACTTGCCACGGCAACTCGAAAGCGCAATCGTGAAGATATCGAGGTGCGCGTCAAGATTGATCGAGAAACGGGAGACTACGAAGCCTTTCGTCAATGGGAAATCATGGAAGATGATACAGCCGTTGAAAGTCCCGCGCGACAGATGACTTTGCCCGCAGCCGAGATCAGTTATCCCGATGAGTCTCACGAGGTTGGCGGGATTGTTGAGGAACCACTCGAGGTGGTTGCGACCTTTGGTCGAATCGAAGCCCAAGCGGCGAAACAGGTCATAAGCCAAAAAGTCCGGGAAGCAGAAAGAGCGCGGGTCTACGAGGAATTCAAAGATCGCGTAGGGGAGATGGTTCAGGGCGTGGTCAAACGGGTAGGCAATCGTGAGGCGATCGTCGATCTTGAGGGAGTTGAAGCGTCCTTACCACGGTCGAACTGGATTGACCGGGAGATTCTGCGTAGCGGCGACCGGATCAAATCGATTCTCTCAGAAGTTCGCTCGGAGCCTCGCGGCCCGCAACTCATTGTCGACCGGCGCAGTCCGGAACTCGTAATCAAACTTTTCCAGTTAGAGGTGCCTGAGGTAGGCCAGGGGGTAATAGAGATCCTTGGCGCGGCACGAGACCCGGGATCGCGGGCGAAAATTGCTGTTCGCTCTCAAGATAAGCGGATTGACCCGGTAGGCGCGTGCGTGGGAATCCGAGGGGCCCGTGTACAAAGTGTATCCAACGAGATTAATCTGGAAAGAATCGACATCATTACCTGGTCTGAAAATCCTGCTGAGTTTGTGATTAAAGCGCTACAACCGGCTGATGTGGACTCGATTCTGGTTGATGAGGAATCTAAGGCAATGGATGTTGTCGTCGAAGAAGCGCAACTGTCGCTTGCGATAGGGCGTGGCGGGCAAAACGTTCGTTTGGCATCAGATCTGACGGGTTGGGAACTCAACATCATGACTGATGAGGCTGCCGCCGAGAAGGCCGAGCAGGAGGCTCAGCAATCATGCGAGCGTTTGATGACCCAACTGAATATAGATGCGGAAGTGGCCGGAGTCCTGGTTGAAGAAGGATTCGTGACCCCTGAGGAGGTTGCTTACGTGCCAGCACAGGAATTGCTGGACGTTGAAGGATTCGATGAAGAACTCGTCGAGCAATTGCGCGAACGTGCTCGGGATTTTCTGGATATCCGGGAGATCGCGGAGTTAGAACGCACTCGGCCGGAGCCGGACCTGCAGAACATGGAAGGTATGGACGAGGAGACTGCAGTACTTTTTGCCTCGAATGGAGTCCGATCCATGGAAGAACTCGCGGAGTGCGCCACCGATGAATTGGTCGAACTGACCGGAATCGACGAAGTTCGAGCCGGTGAATTAATCATGACTGCGCGAGCCCCGTGGTTTGTCGAAGCGCAGAACGCACCGTAAAAGAACCGGAGCTGGATAACTTTATGCCTTCCGTAGCCATCAAGAAACTTGCTGAACAAATTGGGATCAGCGGCGACAAACTGCTTCAGCAGCTCGACAACGCAGGCATCCAGGGAAAGGGTGCAGACGGTTCCCTCGATGACGCTGAGCGCGATACCCTCTTGGGCTATCTTCGCGGGGGAAAAGCCCGACCGTCAGCCGAGGGTGTGCAACAAAAAGTAACGCTTAGCCGCCGAACAACCAGCGCGGTCAAGCAGAATTCTCGCACTGGACCGTCGCGAACCGTCCACGTTGAGGTCAAAAAGAGAAGAACCTACATTCGACGCGGAGAATTGCAGCGCCAGCAAGAAGAGGTGCAGCAGGCGGCCCGTGAAGAAGAAGAGGCTCGCCAGCGCGAGCAGGCGCAGGCCGAAGCGGAAGCGCAGGCTCGAATCGTTGCCGCCGAGGAGGAGAAGAAAAAAGCCGAGGATGCAGCGAAGAACGCGGCGGCCGAGGCGGCGGTTGCGCAAGAATCGGGAGTAGTGCCCCAGGATCCTGGTGCAGCCCCGGTGGCGCCGCCAGGAGAGGACAAGCCTACAGGACGACGCGAGGAAAAACCCAAAAAACGCAAAGGTAAGGGCAAACCTGCGGTAGGCGGCGAGTTACATATGGCTTTGGGGAAACGGGGGCGACGAAAACCCCGTCAGACGATCAAGCCGAGAAAATTGACCTCAGCCACAGCGGGGCAGCACGCTTTCGAGAAGCCAGTAGAGCCCGTCAGCCGCGAGATTGCGATCCCGGAGACCGTCTCAGTTGCCGATCTAGCCCTGTCCATGTCGGTAAAGGCGGCTGAGGTTATCCGAGTCCTTATGGAAATGGGTAGTATGGTGACCATCAACCAAGTGCTAGATCAAGATACTGCGATGCTGGTGGTTGAGGAAATGGGTCACAAAGCCAGCACGGCCGAGCGCGATGATCCCGAGGCGATGCTGGTCATCGATGAGAGTGCCAGTGACCTGCCTACTGTTCCCAGAGCCCCGGTGGTTACGGTGATGGGGCACGTCGATCATGGCAAGACGTCTTTGTTGGATTATCTTCGCAAAACCAAAGTTACCGCAGGGGAGGCCGGGGGCATCACGCAGCATATTGGCGCTTATCGTGTTGCTACTCCTCGAGGAACGATTACTTTCCTGGATACGCCTGGTCACGAGGCATTCAGCGCGATGCGATCCCGAGGCGCAAAGGTAACTGACTTGGTAATTCTGGTGGTTGCCGCGGACGATGGCGTCAAGCCTCAGACTGTCGAAGCGATCAATCATGCCCGCAACGCCAAGGTTCCGTTGATTGTAGCGATCAATAAAATGGACAAGGAAGATGCTGATCCCGATCGGGTAAAACAGGAGCTTTCAACGCATGATGTAATTTCCGAGGCATGGGGTGGCGATACTCTGGTCAATGAGGTTTCAGCGTTGACCGGCGACGGGGTTGATACCTTGCTCGAATCGGTATTGCTTCAGTCCGAGCTTTTGGACCTCCGCGCTCCGGATCAAGGTCCTGCGGTAGGTGCTGTGGTTGAAGCCCGACTCGATCGAGGCAAGGGAGTGGTAGCGACTATCCTGGTCCAACGTGGAAACTTAGCTAAAGGAGACATAATCCTTGCCGGGCGAGAGTTTGGGCGTGTACGCGCGATGACTAGCGATTCTGGACAGACGATCAAGAATGCCGGACCATCGATACCGGTAGAAATTCAAGGCCTTGGTGGCGTGCCCGACTCCGGGGACGAATTCGCGGTTGTCACGGATGAGCGAAAGGCGCGTGAGATCAGCAGTTACCGCCAGGGCAAGTTCAAGGAAGTGAAGCTGGCGAAACAGCAAAAAGCCAAACTGGAGAGCGTGTTCAACCAGATGGGCGACGGTCAAGTCAAACCCTTGAACTTGATTATCAAGGCAGATGTGCAAGGTTCAGTCGAAGCATTGACTGATTCGTTGGAGAAACTTAGTAACGACGAAGTGAAAGTCGTAGTCGTGCACGGCATGGTCGGTGGTATTAACGAATCCGACGTTAACCTTGCCTCGGCCTCGGATGCGATTATTTTTGCTTTTAATGTTCGCGCAGATGCGACTGCCAGAAAACTGATCGAATCCGAAGAGATCGACGTGCACTACCATAACGTCATCTACGACGTTATAGATGAGGTGAGAGCTGCGTTGACAGGACTGCTTTCCCCGATTATCCGAGAGCAGGCGGTTGGACTTGCCGAGGTGCGTGATGTATTCCGGGTGGCCAAGCTTGGAGCGGTTGCGGGGTGTCGAGTGATTGATGGAGAGGTTCGTCGTAATCTGCCAGTCAGGGTGTTGCGCGACAACGTGGTAATATTTGACGGAGCAATTGATTCGCTAAAACGTTTTAAGGACGATGTCAGCGAAGTCAAATCTGGGTTTGAATGTGGCATTGGGGTGAAAAACTACAACGACATCAAACCAGGTGATCAGATCGAGATTTACCAGACGATCGAACAGGCGCCAACCCTCTAACCGGTCGCGTAGGAGTAATTGATGCAGGGCGTAGACCGGACACGCCGCGTCGGCCAATTAATCCGTCGGGAACTCGCCTCAATTATTGCGCGTGAGCTGCCGGGTTCGGCGCTTGGGATCCTTTCTCTTACTGCGGTGTCAGTCAGCAAAGACCTGCGCTTTGCCCGTGTGTTTGTCACTGCACTTTCCCCAAAAGTCACAGAAGCCGGGGTTGCGCCATACTTGAATGAACACGCGGGGGCGTTGCGATGGCAACTTGGCCAGCGGGTTAAGTTGCGCCGTGTACCGGAAATTGTTTTCGAATATGATGGCAGTATTGAACGCGGAACACGGCTCTCCCGGTTGATCGATGGCTTAGAGACTCCCGACGGAGAGAACGATGGGCCGTAGACGCCGAGAAGTACGAGGTGAAGCGGTTGATGGAATATTACTGTTAGATAAACCTGCAGGCATCACCTCTAATGGGGCTTTGCAGGACGCCCGTAAACTCTTGCACGCGCGCAAGGCTGGACATACCGGCAGCCTTGATCCCATTGCCACGGGATTGCTTCCCTTATGTTTTGGCAAGACCACGCGCTGGTCAGGCTATTTTCTGGGATCCGACAAACACTATAAAACGCGGATCCGTTTAGGCGAATCAACCGATACCGGCGACTGCGAGGGAAAAATTGTCTCGCAGACCCAAGTCACGGTAACCAAGCAACAACTCTTAAGCGCGCTGGATTCTTTCCGCGGTTGCTATACGCAGATTCCGCCTATGTATTCTGCCATTAAGGTCAATGGTCAGCCGTTGTATAAGCTCGCGCGCCAAGGTAAAGAGATCGAGCGCGAGGGTCGTGAAGTTGTTGTTAAATCCCTTAAGGTGCTCAGTTTCGATGGGCAGGATGTAGAGTTGGAACTGGTTTCTACCTCTGGGTTCTACGTACGCTCATTGGCGCATGATTTAGGCCAGGCGCTCAGTGTTGGTGGGCATGTGGTGGCTTTAAGGCGATTAGGGGTTGCAGGCCTTCGCGTGGAAAACGCAGTTACCTTAGAAGAGCTTGGAGCCCTCGTCGACCCGGCGGCCCGTCGACGCAAGTTATGCGCGGTAGATCAGAGCCTTATCCACCTTCCCGCCGTGGAATTATCCGTTGATGCGGCGTTTTACCTATGTCGTGGGCAGGCGGTTCGTGCTCGAAATCTTCCCCCAAAGGGAAGTGTGCGCCTTTATTCGAGCGGCGCGGGGTTTCTGGGAATCGGTAGTGTTTCAGGCCAGGATACCGTGACGCCAGAGAGATTATCTGGGGGCGAGGTTAAAACTGGCTGAATTTGTTGAGGAAATAGCACCTTGAAGGTAGAATACGGCCGCTTGCCAGCCTGCCGGGAGGTACAGATTACTCTCGGGCGCACCCAATTGCCACTTTGGCGTGCAGTCGCACGACGTTGGTTAAGAAGTAGCGACCTAACGGGCGCCTTCTCGGCGGAGGCGAGATCGAAGACATCCGCCGCATTCAGTTAAAACTAAACCAGGATCTTCAGTATGCAAGAGGTTTCACTATGTCATTAGCCGCGCAGACCAAGGCGCAGGTTGTGAACGACTTCGCCATGACCCCGGAGGACACTGGTTCCCCGGAAGTCCAGGTGGCGCTGCTCACCGCCCGGATCGTTGATCTCACCGATCATTTCAAAACGCATGTTCACGATCATCATTCGCGTCAGGGACTTCTGCGCATGGTGAATCGGAGACGCAAATTGCTTGATTATCTCAAGGGGCGTGACGTTGAACGCTATCGCTCCCTGATCGGCAGGCTTGGGTTGCGACGCTGAGGCGGCGCAGTTGGATATCTTATGAAGGAGTATTTTAATTGAAACAAATCGTCCAGACGTTCCAATACGGCGAACACGAAATGCGACTGGAAACAGGGCGCGTAGCACGACAAGCCACAGGAGCTGTGCTTGCAAGCATGGGGGAAACCGTAGTACTTGTTACGGTGGTTGCCGCTCGTGAGTCCAGCGGTCGGGATTTTTTACCACTCACGGTAGATTACGAAGAAAGAACCTATGCCGCCGGTCGAATTCCCGGCGGTTTTTTTAAGCGCGAGGGTAGGCCCGCGGAAAAGGCCATTCTGACCTGTCGATTGATCGACCGGCCGATCCGGCCTTTGTTTCCTGCCGGATTCAATAACGAGATCCAGGTGGTAGCCACTGTGATGTCAGTGGACCCTGAGATCGATCCGGACATTGTCGCCATGGTAGGCGCATCGGCCGCGATGACCCTCTCTGGGGCACCATTTAACGGACCGATTGCGGCCTCTAGGGTGGGATTTGTGGATAACAGTTATGTGTTGAATCCCAGTGCTGCCCAGTTGGCAGAATCCAAGCTGAATTTAGTTGTGGCCGGAACCCAAAGCGCCGTGCTGATGGTTGAGTCAGAAGCCGAGCAATTAACCGAGGCGCAGATGCTGGGTGCCGTCATGTTTGGCCATGAGGGATCTCAGGCAGCTATTGTGGCGATTAATCAGCTTGCCGCCGAGGCGGGTGCCGAGCGTTGGGATTGGCAGGCGCCAGAAAAGGATCAGAGTCTAACCGAACAAGTCGGCAAGCTCGCAAAGGAAGATGTTGAGCGGGCGTATCAGATAGCGGACAAAGTCGACCGCCAGGAAGCTATGGCCTCGGTACGAACTAAAGTTTCAAAGGCATTACTCGATGGCGAAGCCGACGATGCGCAGGCAGAAGCAGTGAAAGACGCCGTCAAAGCGCTCGAGAAGGCTACCGTTCGCGATCGGATTTTAGATGATCAGCCGCGAATAGACGGCCGAGACCGTGAAACGGTTCGGCCGATAACAATCGAAACAGGGTTTCTTCCCCGCACACACGGGTCAGCATTGTTTACTCGCGGCGAGACTCAGGCAATTGTCACCAGCACACTGGGTACGGACCGCGATTCGCAGATCATCGACGCACTGGAGGGTGAGCGCCGCGATACCTTTATGCTGCACTACAACTTCCCGCCGTATTGTGTCGGTGAGACCGGCCGCGTGGGAACTCCCAAACGTCGGGAGATCGGTCACGGCCGCTTGGCCAAGCGGGCAATGCTCGCGGTATTACCTGACCCGGAGGATTTTCCCTATGTGATCCGGATCGTGTCGGATATCACTGAATCTAACGGCTCGAGTTCGATGGCAACGGTATGTGGCGCTAGCCTTTCCTTGATGGATGCGGGTGTAAAGTTGAAGGCGCCGGTAGCGGGCGTCGCCATGGGTTTAATTAAGCAGGGTGAACGTTTCGCAGTCTTGACTGATATTCTGGGTGATGAGGATCATCTGGGCGATATGGACTTCAAGGTTGCCGGCACCAGGCAAGGCGTAACCGCCTTGCAGATGGACATCAAGATTGAGGGAATTACCCCTGAGATCATGGAGCAGGCGTTGTCCCAGGCGCAGCGCGGGCGTTTGCATATCCTTGGCGAGATGGATAAGGCAATCAGCGCGCCGCGCGAAGAGATGTCCAAATATGCACCGCGAATCACCACCATGAAAGTACCCACCGACAAGATTCGCGATGTCATTGGTAAGGGTGGGGTAACGATTCGTGCCATTTCCGAGGCAACCGGTGCAGCGATCGATATAGAAGACGATGGTACGATTAAAATCGCGACCGCGGATCTTTCGGCTGCAGAAGAGGCGCGCAGACGCATTGAGCAGATTACCGCTGATGTTGAGGCCGGCACGATCTACGAGGGTAAAGTGGTGCGCCTGATGGATTTTGGTGCATTCGTCAATATTCTTCCGGGTAAGGATGGATTAGTTCATATCTCGCAGATATCCGATGAACGCGTCGCCAATGTCAGCGACAAACTCGCCGAAGGCGACCTGGTCAAAGTGAAAGTCCTGGAGGTCGACAAACAAGGCCGTATCCGGCTAAGCATGAAAGCGGTAGAGGACGCTGCCTGATTGAAGGCGTGCGGTCCTGGCGTTAATCGGTTGATGAGTTTTGCCGAGGCGGTTCTGAATGGCTCTTGACCATGCCAATCTGGTCTGGATCGATCTTGAAATGACAGGTCTCGACCCGGATTCAGACCGGATTATTGAGATCGCCACTGTCGTTACAGATGCGGATCTCAATCTGCTGGGACAGGGCCCGGTACTGGCTATTTATCAACCCCCTGAAGTCCTGGCTGGGATGGACGATTGGAACCAGCGGACCCATTCTGGAACCGGACTTACGGATCGCGTACGTGGCTCGGAGGTCGATGTGCAGCAGGCCGAGGCGATGACGCTTGGATTTCTCGCCGAACATGTTTCCCGAAACCGCTCGCCATTATGCGGAAACACCATCTGCCAGGATCGGCGGTTTCTCTATCGATATATGCCCCGCCTCGAGGCCTTTTTGCACTACCGGAATCTCGACGTGAGCAGCATCAAGGAATTGGCTGCCCGTTGGCGCCCTGATATTGCCGATACATTTGTTAAAACCGGAGGCCATCGCGCGCTTGACGATATCCTGGATTCAATAGAAGAATTAAAGTTTTACCGCGAGCATTTTTTTCTTACCCAATCACCTCAGATCTGAGAGTTTAGGCGGGCCTCATGTTGATTGATCGCCCATACGATATGCTCGTTTACCAGTTCGGACGCTCCGATTCGCCGTTTTTGTAACGCTTCGAGTGTACGCCGGCCGGCCGGAGCATTTCCCAGTGCTACGGCCAGGTTTCGCAACCAGCGTTGATAGCCCAGTCGCCGGATAGGGCTGCCTTGGGTGTAATAATCAAAGTCGTTCTCACTCCATTGAAACAGGTCAAGTAAAGCGCTTGCGTCCAGATTATGGCGGGCAGAAAAATCCATTGCACCGGTGGCGGCTTCCCGGTTATGTGGGCAGACCAGTTGACAGTCGTCGCAACCAAAAACTCGATTGCCGATTAATGGCCGTAGCGATTCTGGTATGGCGCTCTTATGTTCTATCGTCAGGTAAGCAATGCATAGACGCGCATCAATTTGGTAGGGGTGATCCAGAGCTCCGGTAGGGCAGCCATCGATGCACCGGGTACACGAGCCACAGTGGTTGCTCGCGGGCCCGTCGACTGGCAACGGCAGATCGGTATATAGTTCTCCAAGAAAAAACCAGGAACCTTGATGTTGGTTGAGCAAATTTGTATGTTTTCCGATCCAGCCGATCCCGGCGGCCTGGGCCAGGGGCTTTTCCATTACAGGCGCGCTGTCGGCAAACGCGCGATATCGAAACGGCCCGACGGATTCCGTGATGCGGTCCGCCAGTTGCTGTAGTTTTCGCCGTATCAGACGGTGATAGTCCCGGCCGAGTGCGTAGCGAGCGATATAGCCCAAAGTGGGATCTTGAAGAACGCCACTGGGAGGAGTTGCCTGGCTTGGAAAATAGTTGAGCCTGACGCTGATTACACGATGGGCCCCGGGCACGAGCCATTCTGGCTGGCTGCGCTTATCGGTGTGTCTGGCCATAAAACTCATTTCGCCGTGCCAATCACGGGCCAGCCAACTAGCCAGAGCGGGTGCCGCCTGTTCCAGATTGCCGTCACAGATGCCGAACCCGTCGAAATTGAGTTCCCTCGCCCATTGATGAATCTGGTTTTTCAAGTCGTTCAGGTGTTCAACCGATAGTGTGCTCATCAGGCTATGATATCGCGATGAGCTCATTACCCGCGCAACTCTACACCGCCGAGCAGGTTCGGCACATAGAACAACGAGTGTTCAGCGCAGGGACTGCTGCGGCGACGTTGATGCACCGCGCCGGCCTTCGCGCATACCGTATTTTGCGCGAAAAGTGGCCGAACGCTCGGCGGGTCAGCATTGTTTGCGGCCCCGGCAATAACGGAGGGGATGGGTATGTGATAGCTGCTTTGGCGGCAAAAGCCGGACTCGAGGTTCAACTGGTTCAGCACGGAGAGCCGCGTAGTGCCGACGCTCGGGCCGCGCTGACCGAGGCTCGGGAAGCCGGCGCAAAGCTTATTCCTTATCATGCGGGCGCTTTAGGTCATTGTGATGTGGTGGTCGATGCATTGCTCGGAATAGGGCTCAGTAATCAGCCCCGCGCGCCTTACACCGAGATAATCGCTAAGATAAACGCTGTCGATGCGCCTTGCCTTTCTGTGGATATTCCTTCTGGGCTTTTGGCCGATAGCGGGGCAGCGGCTGGTTCGTTAATCAAGGCGAATGTCACTGCGACTTTTGTCGGCCTTAAGATTGGGTTATTTACCGGTCGTGGGCCGGACTGTACCGGTGAGGTCCTATTCGATGATCTGGGTGTGGGCGAAAGCGTGCGGGTGGAGCCGCATTTTGCGACTCGCCTTAGTTCGCGGTGGGTTCGAGCTGTTCTGCCGTTGAGAGAGGCGAGTTTTCATAAAGGTCAGGCTGGGCACCTGTTGGTGGTTGGTGGTGGACCCGCTATGGCGGGGGCTGCCTGGCTGGCAGGTGCGGCGGCATTGCGCTGTGGGGCGGGACGGGTCACCATTGCTTGTCATCCCACCAGTGTGGCGGCGATTGCGGCGGGGTCCCCGGAGTTGATGGTGCGATCTGTATCTGGCCCAGCCGACCTGACGGGTCTACTCGATCAGATGGATGCAATCGTTGTGGGCCCCGGTTTGGGGCGGGATTCGTGGGGTACCGCGTTGTTAGCATTGATACTGGATAAAGCCGACCCAAGCCTGCTCGATGCGGATGCACTCAACCTGCTGTCGCTGGACAGGCAACCCGTTCGGGGATCCGTTGTGACTCCACATCCGGCTGAGGCGGCGAGATTGCTGGGGCAATCGACAGATAACGTAAGTGGTGACCGCCCTGGGGCAGTTCGGGCAATCTCAAAAGCATTGGATGCTGTCTGTGTGCTCAAAGGCTCTGGAACATTGGTCTGCTCTGATGAGGACGCTTTACTTCTTTGCGATCGGGGAAATCCGGGAATGGCGAGCGCCGGAATGGGCGATCTGTTGAGCGGGGTGATTGGGAGTTTGCGGGCACAGGGATTATCTCCCTTGCAAGCCGCCGGGGCTGGGACATGGATCCATTCGGCGGCAGCCGATCTTGCCGCCCCAGCAGGCGGGCCCGTTGGGCTGATAGCCGGTGACTTGATGCCGTACCTTCGGCTATTACGTAATTGTCCAGACAAAGCTGATGAAGTATCGCGCCACGGTCTCTGACGAGAAGCAGATGCTTGCATTGGGTAGCTGCCTCGGGCGCGGACTCACCCCGGGAAACATCGTCTACCTGGAAGGAGATTTAGGCAGCGGCAAGACCACATTTGCGCGTGGAGTACTAGAAGGGCTGGATTGCCCGGATTGGATTGTTAGCCCGACGTACACTTTGGTTGAAGAGTACCAGGTGCCCCTATGCAAGGTATATCACCTTGACCTTTACCGGCTGGGTGATCCAGAGGAAGTGGAGGGTATGGGGATTCGGGATTGGCAAGACGGCCAGAGCATATTGCTGATTGAATGGCCTGAAAACGGATTTGGGAAACTGCCACATCCTCAATGGCGAGTCCAGATCAACTGCCCGAAATTTGGACGGGCCGTGCTCCTGGAGGGCCCGCACACCGTAGACGCTTTGGAGGCATTCGTCAGTTCTTGAACATCAAGCAAAGCGCACTACTGATGGTAGCCTTGGGCATTGCTGCCGTGGCGCATGGGGAAGCCAAGATCACCGGAGGGCGGTTTTGGCACGGCCCTGAGAAAACCCGCATGGTGTTTGATATCTCGGAAGCTACGACCTTTCAGGCCTTTGTGTTAACCAGTCCTGATCGTTTCGTCATTGATATCGACAACACTATTCTCGATGGCGGATTACCTGAACCTCAAGGAGGTAGCAGTCCAGTAACCGATGTGCGCACTGGTCAGCCCGAATCTGGTGTTTTGAGGGTGGTTCTAGATCTGACAAGACCGGTGAAGTATCAGGTCTTTGTACTGGAGCCTAACTTGTCCTATTCACATCGATTGGTTGTGGATCTTTTTGAAGCAGGCCAAGGTGTTGTCAAAGCAATGCCTGGATTAACGACGGGCGAAGATGATTATCTGGTGATTATTGATCCGGGTCACGGCGGCGAGGATCCTGGCGCCATAGGAAAAAACGGCACGCGCGAGAAGATGGTAGCGTTGGGTATTGCTCGACGCCTCAAAAACATAATTAATCACGATGGACGGATGCAGGCCCAGCTTACCCGCCACGGAGATTATTACATCACGCTTCGAGGCCGGGTCCGCCTGGCGATGAATCGTCAGGCGGATGCCTTTATATCAGTTCATGCGGACGCCGCCAGGCGGCGAAGTGCGCGAGGCAGTTCAGTTTATGTTTTATCCCAAAGAGGAGCCAGCAGCGAGATGGGCAAGTGGCTCGCCAAGCGGGAAAATGCGGCAGACCTCGCGGGCGGCGTCGACATTGGCGAGCAGGACCCGGTTTTACAAAAAGCACTTCTGGATATGGGTATCGACTGGAAGGTTAAAGAAAGCAAAATCCTGGCGGCAAGGATTCTTGGGGAACTAAAAAAATCGGGGCAAGTGCACAGCAAGCGGGTTGAAGAGGCTGGTTTTGCAGTGTTGAAATCGGTGGATATTCCGGCAGTCCTCGTGGAAACCGGTTTCATCACTAACGCGAAAGAAGAAAAGGCGCTTGCAACGGCCTTGTATCAGGAGCGCATCGCTGGAGTGATCTTCAGGGGTCTGGACAGGTACTGCGATCAGGATCCACGCTGCCCCCCAGTTAGGCAACAAAAGAAATTGTATGAAGTGCGTCCGGGTGATTCCCTGTCTTTAATTGCGGTAAGGGTAGGGTCCACTGTCGAAAAAATACGTAGGTTGAATGATCTGTCGTCGGATGTTCTACGAATTGGACAGAAATTGCAGATTCCGAACTCATGAAAATCCCTGCCTTTCAAAATTGTTCGCGTGATTTCAACTGACCGCTCCGGTCACGGTCTCATTTTTCTTGCCGGGAGCACAGCCTGTGGGAAAACCGATCTCGCCATAGAGCTTGCGGCCCGGCTACCGGTTGATCTGATTAGTGTTGACTCCAGCCAGGTGTATCAGGGTCTCGATATCGGAACTGCGAAGCCAAACGGCAAAATTCTCGAGGAGGTTCCCCACGGCCTGATCGATATCCGAAGCGTTAGACAACCATTTTCTGCGGCAGATTTTTGCCTCGAAGCCGGCAAGTTGATTGAGAACTCTTTCGAGAAAGGGCGCATTCCACTGCTTGTTGGTGGAACGATGTTCTATTTTGCCGCACTCTTGCGCGGCCTATCGGATTTGCCGCCTGCCAATTCAGCGTTGCGGGCGCGACTGGTTAAACAGGCTAAACAACGCGGTTGGCCTTTTTTGCACGCAAGACTTGAACAAGTGGATCCGCAAGCGGCCGAGCGGATCGACCGGCAGGATGCCCAACGAATTTCGCGCGCTTTGGAGATCAATCTCCTGACCGGCCTTGCGGTTCCAACCGAGGCAGCAGGGAACGGACTGATTGAAAAAGGCGTTAAGGTCACTCGTCTCAATATAGTTATTCCGGACCGGCAATTGCTTCACCAGCGGATATCGAAGCGCCTGCAACAAATGTTGGATGATGGACTGGTTGAGGAGGTGGAAAAATTAAAGGAACAGTGGCCGCAAGGCGGGACAACGCCAGCGCTGCGTAGTGTAGGTTACCGCCAGGTCTGGGAGTACCTCGAGGGACAAGTCGATTATTCAACGATGGTTGAGCGTGCTAGCGCGGCGACCAGACGCTTGGCCAAACGGCAGCTAACCTGGTTAAGAAACGAGCCGGGGGCTGCCTGGTTTGACGGCACCAGCCCGACCTTGGCGCCGACCCTGTGCCGCTATCTGGAAGCCAAAGGGGTGATTTCGGGTGGAACAAAACTTGAAAAACGCGCCTAACAGCCTTACATTGGGATTGTGGAGTTGTCGACCACGTTAAAGACTAGTATTGCAATAGTTTAATAAGATACTGAAATATAATATAAAAATATTCGATTACCCTAACGGCTGCCGCGAAACCCTAAGCCCAATACCCAAAGAGCCAAGCCGGCTGGGTGCCAAGCTTCCTTCACTCCTACGGGTGATTGTCCGCAAATGGTGGCCACGTTGGTGGTCGGGCAGGAGGCTTTTATGAATCAACAAAGGGGCACAGCCCTCCAGGATCCGTTTCTCAATACTTTGCGCAAGGAGCGGATTCCTGTCTCGATTTATCTGATCAATGGCATTAAATTGCAAGGACAGGTCGAATCATTTGATCCCTTTGTTGTGCTGCTTCGAAACAGTGTAAGTCAGTTGATCTATAAGCATGCGATTTCGACAATTGTGCCGTCTCGAGCCGTTCGGATCCCATTTAATGAAGAAACCAACGACGATGATGACGGCGACAATCGCGGCAATATTGAGGCGGGTAAGGACTAATTAGAGTTTCCACTAGTGATGCTGGTCGCGGCCGTTATTGAAAGATTTGCCTGGTATTTGATTGCATTGCCTCACGGCGCGCTAACGTAGGGTTGACCTCGCTGATTCACAACAGCTCATCACGTTCTCTGCCTGAAAAGGCGATCCTCGTTCACCAGAGTTTTTCAGGACGTGTTCTAGCAGCAGATTTCGACGAGTTAGAAGGCCTGGCGCTTTCTGCGGGAGCGCAAGTGAGTGGACGCGTCGGAGCGACCCGGCGCACAGCTGATTCGGGAACTTTTGTTGGCCGCGGTAAAGCCCAGGAGATTGCAGGCTTGGTTGCAAGCCGAGGGGCCGATCTGGTTATCGTTAACCAGGCGATTACACCCATTCAAGAACGTAACCTTGAGCGTACGCTCAGCTGCAGGGTTGTCGATCGAACCCGGTTAATTCTCGATATTTTTGCGATTCGCGCACGGACTTCCGAGGGCCAGCTGCAGGTCGAACTGGCGCAATTGCGACATTTATCTACTCGCCTGGTGCGTGGCTGGACTCACCTTGAACGCCAACGTGGCGGCATTGGCCTTCGAGGCCCCGGAGAGACGCAACTTGAATCAGATCGACGATTGTTAGGTATGCGTATTCGTCATCTGCAAAGACGACTCGCTCGGGTTGCCTCACAGCGCGATCTGCGGCGGCAGCGCCGACGCAGGGAAGGCATTCCGACAGTAGCGATCGTCGGCTATACCAACGCCGGAAAGTCGTCTCTTTTCAATACTCTCGTTGGCGAGCACGCCTATACCGCTGACCAACTGTTTGCAACACTTGATCCTACCATGAGGCGGCTCGATATACCTGATTTTGGGTCAGTTATTCTTTCGGATACTGTTGGATTTATTGCCGGCCTACCGCACGCTCTGGTAGAGGCTTTTATGTCTACCCTTGAGGAGGTATCTACGGCCAACTTATTGTTACATGTGTCCGATGACTCCAATCCGGATGTTCGAGAACAAGAGGCGGAGGTTGAACGGGTCCTTGAAGACATCGGAGCGACCGATATTCCCCGGTTGGCAGTAAGAAATAAGATTGACATCAGTGATCGAAATCCGGGCCTTATAAGTAGCAATGGCTTTGGCCGCAACGGCGTGCGTGTGTGTGCTAGAAATGGCGCGGGGGTGGCCCAATTACTACAAAGCATATCGGCTATTCTTGGGCGGAATCGCATCTTCCGCACAATGCGTATCCCGGCAAGTCAGGGTCGCCTCAGAGCCCGAGCCTACGCCTTGGCGGAAGTGATTGCCGAGACTATTGATTCAAACGGCACTTGGCAGATGCAGATCAGCACTGACTTGGCAACAATAGGGCAGATCGAAGGCGAACCT